>ENA-UOJD01002493-UOJD01002493.1-human-gut-metagenome-genome-assembly--contig:-P48-NODE-2493-length-15137-cov-5.717478_pt1 | contig 15137 bp, 20 predicted proteins | sample MGYA00242342_ERZ723889 | MGnify/ENA metagenome assembly ERZ723889
ATGCAGGAAAACCTCTCTTTCTGAAATTATATGTTCACTTTTTGCGCTTTTCTTCAAGGATGCAGTCCGGCCGGTCAGGCGGCTCATGTCCCTGCCCGGCCTCCTTCACCTGCGCGGATCAATAGCCCCCGCCCTGCTGCTGCAGGAAATCCCCGTACCCGTTCAATATCTCCTGATCGGCTTCTCTTGCTGCCTCGCCCAGCCGCTGGAGCGCCTCAGGCCCCGGAATCCGGAACAATTCGTCCTGCTTGCTCAGCTTCGTGGCCAGGTCCATCAGGTCCACCTGGAAGTCGTCATGCGTATGCTTCGCCCTCTGGAAATATTCATCGGACCGTTTGAGATATGCCTCCACGTCCTTGAAATCGACATCCTTGGCTTCGTAAAGCCACCCGCCGCAGTACAGCAGAACGCACAGGTTGCGGCGCATGGTTCTGAAATCCTTGCACTCTTTGGCGGTTCTGTAGATATTGATGAACTTGGCGATCCACTCAAGCACTTCACTCGGCGGCGGGGACAGCCGAGGACTCCGCAGCTCCCTCTTCATAAGACCCCAATCCTGCGGGGTAACGAGGCAGATATCGAACTTGTCATCCTTCGGCAGAGTGGAATAATCGGGCAGGTCCAGGCGCAGAAGCCCATCCAGCCGCGGATCATCCATCACAATGTGGCTGCGCTCCAGATCCTCCTGGGAAAGCCGTCCGAACCGCCGGTCCAGCAGCTGCTCCGGCGAAGCGGGAGCAGGCGCGGCGGCCAGCAGCGCATCCCCGTACCGACTGAGCCTGTCCGCCTCCCCGTTGGAAAGCAGCTGATCATATAGGCGCTTGCAGGTATAGGGCGGCCGGAGGCGGGTCAGCAGTTCCGGGCACGCGGCCCGAACGTTGTTCATATAGAGCCAGCGCTGCAGCAGCATGGCATAAAGGCGCAGAGCGTCCTCGCTCCACGTTTTATCCAGCCGGAAGCAGAGGCACCGCAGCATGGACAGCAGCCTGTCATATGCGGGCAGATACAGCTCGATATACTGCCCGCCTATGCGTTTTTTCAGTTCCTCAAAAAAGCGCAGGCCGTCCTCTCGCCTGAACAGGCTCCTGGCAGCCTCATTGAGCAGGCTGTATCCCCCCGGCGAGATATAGGCCAGGATGCCGCTGCGATCCACATAGGGCGCCAGATCGCGGGAGGTCATGCGCATAGTCCCGGTGAGGATGATGGTGTCGCGGCATTCGGGCTGATGCATCCGGGCCAGCAGCTGGTTGATCTCTCCGTTCCGCGCCGGGGCGGCGAACCGATGAAAGGCCCGCATGGTAAAGACGTACGCCTTCCTGCCGCGGTCCGCCGCATTTCTGCGGTCGGCATAGATCTGCGTCCACAGGTGCGTCAGTTCGCCGCCCTTGAACCCCCGCGTAAGCGGGCGGCCGGGATAGATCTCCTCGGACGCGAACCACGGCCGGGGCATACCGCGGAAGAATGCGTTGAAGCTCTCCCGGTCCGGAAGGGTCAGGACGGGCTGGTTTTGGGCGTCGATGCCAATGAAATAAATGTGGGAATACTCGTTCTTCCGCAGGGTGAGCCAGAGCCACTCCTCGAACTTCAGGCACAGGGTGCTGTCCAGAAAATAGCGCTCATCCTGGTTGTGAAAGACGAAATACAGGGACTTATGATCGGAAAACAAAGGAGTTCCCCCCTTTTAGTTCCTGTCTTCAACCAGCGATACGGGCTGGGATTCCGTGGTCTGGCCGCCGCTGCGCAGCAGCACCCGGGCGTGCAGCGTATCGCCGCACAGGCGGATGCCCACCTGCTGTAGCTGGGGCTGGGTCAGATTGGGAACGGCGACCTCCCGGACCCAGCTGTGTCCGGCCTTCTCCACGGCCAGGCGCACGTTGACGCTGTCGCCGTCGGGGCAGCGGGCCAGCTGACGGTCGCACCACACGTCCTGCTCGGCAGGGGTGGAGCCGTCGGCAAAATACACATACTCGTTCCGATCGGAGACCAGCCTGTCGCCGCTGGCCTTCCAGGTGGTGCACACCACGCCGAAGCGCATATCGGTCAGATAATCCTTCCGGTACTGGCGGGCAAACCGGATCAGCTCGTCCTCGGCGCCGCCCAGCACGGCGATTGCCGGAAACTGGCAGCAGGGGCAGGCCCCATTGACGTTTTCGTCAAAATTCTTTCCGCATACGATACAGGTTTTCATGGTGACCTCCTAACATTAATTGCAACCGTCTGTGCGATAGTCCTGAACGGCCTTTCTCAGGGCCGCGATTATCTTTTCACTCTGCTTCACGCCGGCCGTCAGCGAGGGCTCCAGCGCAAAGGGCTTCTCGTCTCCCCGGATCTCCAGGTACTTCGTGTCCTCCCGCAGCTTCCGGACGATCTCTCTCAGCTGCGTCAGCTTCCGGCTCAGCTCCTCCAGCTGTTCATCATAGCCGGAGAGTCTGTCGGCCTCCTCCTGCGCCGCCTTGTGTTCGTCCTCCAGCTCCTGCCTGCGGGCGGATTTTTCGCCGTTTGCCCCGCGCAGCCGGCCCACCTCCGTGGTCAGCCGGGTGACTTCGGCATCCAGATCCTGGTGCCGCCGGGTCAGGTCCTCCCGCTCCTGCTCCAGGTTCTGTTTTTCGTCGGTCAGATCAGCAATCTGCTTCATCAGCTCCTGCACCGTATAGCGCAGATTTCCCACCGCCGGGGTCAGTCCGGCTTTGTCGTTATCCAGGTCCGTCTGCTGCTGGACCAGAACCGCCTGCTGCTGGGTCAGCTGCTGCTTTTCGCCGGTCAGGACGGTAATGTCCCGGGTCAGGGTCTGCACCGCATTCTCCAGGTTCCCCACGTTGGTGGTCAGCTGGTTGTTGGCAGTGGTCAGGGTCGTCTGCTGCCGGGCCAGGGCCGTCTGCTTCTGAGTCAGCTGCTGCTGCAGGCCGGTCAGCTTGGTAATGTTCTGCGTCAGGGTCTGCACCGCATTCTCCAGGTTCCCCACGTCCGTGGTCAGCTGGGCGTTTCTGGCATCCAGGTCCGTCTGCTGCTGCTCCAACCGGCAGTATTCCGCCTCCTTGTCGGCCAGGGCGTCGCGGCTCTCTTCCAGGGCCGCCTTTTTCCGGTCGATCTCCTGGCTGTGGGCAGTCCACCGGCGGCCCTGCTCCTCCAGCCGCTCCAGCTCCGTATCCGCTTCGGAAGCCGCCTGCTCCAGGTTCTTCTCCTCCGCCGTCTTTTCCCGGACCCAGCGCTCCAGCTCGTCCTGCCTGGCCCGCAGTCCGGCGACGGCCGTCTCCAGCCGGGTCTCTTCGGCCTGCAGCTGCTCCATCTTCGATCCCGCCGCCTCATAGGCGTCCGCCTGGGTCTGCAGCGCCGTCAGCTTCTCCTGCAGCCGGGACAGGCGGCTCACGCCGGACAGCGCGTCGGCATGGCGCTCCGTGATCTTGACCAGCTGGTTGCAGGCCCAGATCAGCTTGCTGGTCAGCTCATCCGCGTCACGCACCGGGTTGTCCTCCGCGGCGCGGCCGCTCTCGTGGCGGACATCCCCCCACAGGTCCTGCATAATGCCCAGGATATCGTCCACCGTCAGGCCGGAGGCCGACTCCAGGCTTGTAATATCTGCGCGAAGGTTTCTCAGTTCCATTTCGTTACCTCCTATCGCCGCAGTTGTCGACAACGCGGGTCTCCGCCAGGCTGAACATATTCTGGTAATCCGCCAGCTCGATGGGCGGCAGGGTCAGCAGGGCCTTGCCGTGGGAGTCCACGCTGCGCAGCAGGATGGACACCACCTCCGACTCATCCATGGAAAAGCCGATGTTATGCAGAACCACGGCCGCGTTGCCCGGAAAACGTTTCCGGTAATCGGCGCTCATCTGCTCATATGCCTGGGAAATTCTCCTGCGCATGGCCGGAAGCAGGGGGATGATCGTACCCGCCTTCAGGTTTTCATCGAAGCCGATCAGCAGATGGGTGATGCTGTTCTGGCCGTTGATGAACGTGATCGGCTTTTTGCCGGTGCAGATCCAGTTCTGCTCCCCGGGCTTGATCTCATGCCGGAAGGGGATGGCGTAAAAGAGGGCGTTGGAAGCATCGGAATAGACCCCCAGTCCGTAGGGCGCCGTGTGGCGGATGGTCATCACGCCGGAGGCCAGCAGCGCCGCCCCCATGGAAACGGCGTATTCCCGGTTGGGGCCCAGTCCGCTGCGGAACCGGGCGTCGTTCAGGCTGGAGCGGCGGAAGAACTCGTCCACCTGCTTCTGCACCAGCAGATACTTGCCGAATCCGCCCACCAGCGCCACCTGGAAGCCGTCTCTGTTGGTGCTCTCATAGTTCACTTTGTGGTCTTTCATCCACCGGGCGGTCTCCTCCAGGCAGCGGCCCAGCTCCGGCTGGACCACCTGGTCATAGGCCCGCTTGAGGTGGGCAAAGGTGACGGAGCGCTTCGTTCCGCAGTAGCGGATGGAGGTGAACTCATCGTGGTTGTCCAGCAGTTCGGATATGTCCTGCCCGCACTCGTCCACCGCGTTCCGCAGGGCCAACGCCCGGTCCTGTTCGTGGCCCTCCGATTTGGAGACGATCTGCGCCATGAGCCTGCCCTCCAGCTGGTTCACGGCCAGCCGGAAATCGGGATTGCAGGGGATCAGCTTCGAGGCGTCCTCCCCGGCCTCCTTCAGCGCCAGCCGGACGGTCTCCTCCATATAGGCGATGCCGGCGTTGCCGGTGCGGCCCTGGACGTTCTCGCCGGCTCCGGTGCGGAAGAGCACCTTGATCTCCACGGAGGTGTCCAGGGGGTGCACCTCCGTCAGCGTCAGGTCCAGGGTGCCGCCGCCGTAGTCGATGATCAGCAGGGAGCCGCTGAAATTGGTGCCCTTTTCGTTGGTGCGGCGGTAATGGTGGGCGAAATAGGCGCTGGCGGCTGCCGGTTCACTGACGATGCGGATGTGCTCCGGGTCAACATAGTTCAGTCCGGCGCAGATATCCCGCAGGATGGTGCGTCCGTCCAGCTTCCCCTGGCGCACGGAGGTCTGGGTGGTCCACACCTCCGGCACGCAGATCACCAGGTTTTCCACATGCCGGGCGCCGTAATTGTTGAGGACCTTGCCGATCTGCTGGCTGAGAAACTCCCTGGCGATGGCCCGGGGCGTGTAGTCGCTGCCGTATCCGCGCTCCTGCAGCATCTTCCCGTCGTTCTCGGTCAGCAGCATCTTGAAGGCGGAAAAGGTTCTGGCACCGGGGTCGGTGGTCAGCAGATACTGCCGCGCGTCAAAGCCGGTAAGGATGGCGTTGTCATCATCCAGGCAGGCAATGGACGGAATTGCCTCCGGCGTGCCCTGTCCGGGCCTGCACAGATCGACGTTGTGTGTGTCTTTGTTGTAAGTAGAAAAGCTGGAATAGGTGCTCCCCAAATCCACGCCCAGATTCATGGCTGATGGCCCTCCTTCTATCTTTTGCGGCCAATGTGCCTCTGACTGGCACTGTTCCGCTAACTATACATTTTCATTGTATCATGAATTGTTCAGTTTTTCACTGAATTTTTGAGCGTTATTCAGCGCCGCTAACGCTTGCAGTTCAAGGAAGTTCAGTATTTTAGCGTTTGTGGGAATCGCCCCGTTTTAGGGAGTATTAGTAACACAAAAGCAACACGGTTTTCCCCTTGAAAATCAACTTTCAATCCCACATGGTAACGGCCACAACATCCGTTTTCTTCAGGGGTTCCCGGCAAGCTGGACAAAGTATATCTTTCCCGCTCCTGATCCGGTGCATGGTGGCCCCACAATCACACCGCTGAAGGATTGGGACCCGGACAGGGGCCTTCACAGTAACCGCCAGACGGCTTTCCAGCTTGCCGCAAGCCCTGCATTGGTACACCGCCCGTTGAACGCTCACAGGGGCTTCAGGATGGGCTACAAGGGCCGCTTGTGCCTTGGGGCCATAGATACCCGTCAGAATACTTTCCCGCTCCATATCGGCTTCCACAGGGGACATGAAGCCCACACCGGAAAGAAGTTCTTCTTCATGACCGCATTTGGGGCATCTATACACATACCCTTTACCCATACCGGTTCACCCCCTTTTGAATTTCAGTATAGCATACCTGACCAAAAGAAGAAACCCCGGATCGGCTATGATCCGGGGTTTAGGTTTATGCCCACCCTTCAAACAGGGTCAGCATGATTTCTTGGTGGGTGGGGTAGACGGCGGGAACCCCGCTGTTGGAATATTCCGTGGTTCTCCCATGCTGGGTGACGATGATTTTAGAACCGGCTTTAATAACCACATCAGGGGAAATGAACAGCTTCACGGATTGGCTCACGGTAGCCACGGGATCACCCGTGCTTGAAGTTAAGGTTTCAAAAGACAGTTTACAGGGTTGATCCTCCAGAACGGTTACTTCCTGAAAGTTGGTCATGCCCCCATTCGTCTTTTACCTTCTGATACTCAATGACGGTGGCCCGGCCTTGGTACATTCGTTCAAGTGCCTTCCTTGCCGCTATTCGTGCTTTTTCTATGCTCATTTATGTAACCTCGCTTTCCAAAAGCATATTCAAATAGTCAATACCTTTCCGGTGCCGCCTATATAGGGTTTCTACTTCATAATTCATCAGGGGCGGCATATCGTACCAAGCCATTTTCTTTATGGCGTTGTCCAAAAGGCCATAGCGCAACTGTAAGACAAGCTGGACTTCTCCATCCGGTATCTGTTTTACAAGAGACACAACCTTTTCATTCTGGGCGGTTAAGCGGTCAATATAGTTCTGAACCCCGTCTTGATAGGCTTTTATGGAAACCTTGGTAGAAGGCCGCAAGTCCAAGCGGAGCGGGGGAATAGGATGTTCCTTACAAAACCGCAAATAATTTATAAGCCGGTTGGGTTTTGTCACGCTATCCAGCATGATTTCAGCCTTTGTGGGTTCTGTCATATCATTACCGCCCTTCCACAGTAGACAACAGCCCTTCCAGCTCCACCAGCTTCTTTTCATATTCGTCTGTTTTAATGGCCGCAAGAGCGGTATTACAGGCATAAAGAAGGGTGTTGGCTCTCTTGGGGTCAATCTCATTGTTCAGGGCCATATTTGCGACCCTTGAAATGGCCCGGCGTATATCTGCCGGAGTAGATAGCTTTAGCGTTTTGCGCCGGGGCATGGTGTTTCACTCCCTTCTTACTGGTCAATCACATTGAAGAAGATCACGGCATCTTCAACGGGGTTGGGGTATTGGTCATAAAGGCCAATCAGGGCATTGGTGGCGGATTCTGTGCTGTCATGCCATGTAACCACATACCGGCATCCAGAAGCCTTCCTGCCGCCCCACAGGTGGCCGCAAGCCTTGTATTGTCCCTTATCCGGTTCATAGGTCACAAAGCCCACTGTAAACCGCTCTGCTTTGGCTTGTGCGGCCTTTTTCGCCTTTATGATAAGTCGGTCTATCCGTTCCATGAAAACCTCCTGAAAATCAAATACGGGGCGCATAGGCCACGCCCACACGCCCCGCATCAGATATTAGCCCTCGGTCTTGGCCTGATAGTAGATAGCCGCCTTCTTGTTATCCAGCACAAAGGCATCGTAACAGATACGGCCTTCCACCAGATCACCGGAAATACCGGGCGGGTCTTGGTGTACCCGGTAATCCTCCAACTTGGTAGGGGCCACGGTTGCCACGGGATGGGCAATCATAAAGCCAAAGTCAGAGGGAAGGCGGTTGGCGGGAACCTTGATGATCTGCGCCCCGTCAAGCTGGGCGATCACGCCCCGAAGCCGCATATTTTCCGCCACATCAGTTTCCAAGAAAATATCCTTGGACTGCTTCATCAGAAGGTAAGTATCAGGCGTTACCACGATGATACGCCCGGTTTCGGGAACCTCGGCATTATCAAGGGCGGTGTTTGCCTTGAAAATCTCACCACAGATGTTTTCAGCGGTAAGGGCAATGGCGGCGGGTTTGGTGCCAGCACCGGCACACATCACGCCATAGGTGTAAGTGTCCACCTCCGGGATCACCACTTCCCGAAGCTGACGGGCCAACGCACCAGCGGCCTGAAGCTGACCGGCTGTTTCGTCCGTGTCCAGCTTGTCAATGGCGAAGGTGAAGGAACGATCCTTCTTCAGGGTCATTTCCTCGGTGGTGGCATCCAGACCGGCCACGGGGCCGAACCGGCTCCAATTCGTGGCGGTGTTTGCGCCGGGGCGGTCATAGTCGTTCATGGCCGAAGTGGACACCTTGTAAACCTTGATGGAGTGCGCCCCCGTCCAATCAAAGTCATTGTTGGTCAACAGGGATTTGCGGGATTCCGTGGTAAACTTTTCATCCACCAGCGGAAGGAATGTAGTAACGAGATTAACAGTATTAGCCATTTATGGCACTTCCTTTCTTATTCGGGAAGCCCCATAGCCTTTCTAAGCGAACTGTCACCGGTATTCTTTGCATGGGACAGGCTTTCAGCCGGTTTAGCCCCGCTGATCTTGATAGGTCGGGCTTCCGATTTGTGTTTGTCCATAACCGTTTTCACGATGGACAGGGCCTTTTCCAGTGCTTCAGGGCTGGACACATTCAGAGCGTCCACCAGTTCCACCGGAAGGCCGTTTTCAGTCAACTTCTCTTTGGCGGTCAACAGCAATTCACGCTGGGCCAACTGCTGTTCCCTTTCAGCAAGGGCGGCTTCCCCCTTTGCCTTCTCTTTGGCAAGGCGTTCACCAACAATGCGGTTCACATCGTCCTGACTGAAGGTTTTTGCCCCGGCTCCATCCGGGTTCTGATTGTTCATGGCCTTGTTTTCATCCATCTTTCATACCTCCGTTTAACGCCCGAAGTAGGCTAAATATAGAAAAAGCGTGGGAACCGTCCCAAAAAGAACGATTCCCACGCCGTTTTCTCACAGCTTCCACCCCGTAGGGGGTGGGGTACTATATTAAAATTATACCATATATGGGGGTGTAGGTCAAGGAAAACCGCCTATTTCGTGTGTTTTTCGCTTTTTGTAGGTGTGAAATACAAGTGATTATAGGGGGGTGTACCTGTGCTTTTCTTGACCTTATGACGGGGCAAAAGCGACTTCAGAAGGGTTTCAAGCCGGGTTATTTTCGCTTCCTCGTCCGGGGTATAGCTGATCTTGACTTTGACCGGCATCAGCGATCACCCCCGGTATGAAGGGAAGCCACATAGGAAAGAATCTGGTGCAAGATTTCGGGATCATCAATCACTTGAACCAATGCGGCAATGGCCTTCTTCACATCATCGGTTGACTGCTCCGAAGATTTGTTCAAACGCTGGGCGGCTTTCTTCACATCGGCAAAATACCGGGTTCGGAAATCCTTCATCCGATCCTTGGGAATACCCAAGGCAATCATATCTTCCTTGGTCATGCTTATTCCCCCTTTGCCTTCTGCCCCTGATGGAAGCCAATCTTGAACGCCCAAGAAATCATCCTGAACACATCCCCATGGGCTTCACGGTACAGGGTGTCCAGATCACTTGCCCGAAGTTCGTACTTCTCAGGAACCTTGGTGGCCTTGGCGGTTTCAATCAAATTTTTCATTATGTATTCCGTCCTTTCTTTGACTGCTGGGCGGCTCATGTGTTATACTGTCCATGAACCGCCCTTTGGGTGGTGGGTTTTGGCTCCTTTGTGTCAGGTTGTGGAAGGCGTGACACAAGGGGGCTTTTTTACTGCTGGTGTTCGTCCAGATCATCCAGCCACATTTCCACTTCTTCAAGGGTCATAGGGCCGGGGGCCATCAGCCGGTTAAGAAAATCGGTCAGAAGATAACCGCCTTTCCCATCCTTGCGGATCATCAGATCATGGGCCTTGGCTCTGGTTTTCAGTTGATCAAGTGTCATTTTGATTCCGTCCTTTCTTTGAAATATTCACAATTTTATAGTTTTTGGCCTGTGTGAAGCAATGGGGGCATCTGGGGCCTTCATAATGGCCTTTGTCGTTTCCGTGAATATGGATTTGCTGACAATAAGGGCAAACGATATAAACATGAAATGAATCAATCGCTATTGGATATATATTCCAATATCCGTCTGAATCTATAAAAGAACGATGATCCACGGCATGGGTTTTGCGCTTTCTATCTGCCGGTAGCAATTCCAGCCGATCCAAGGGAAACAACGGCTTCACTGGGTCTTGGCCTCTGCCCCATTTTTTTACATATTGCCTGAATTCGCCTATGGTCAACTTTTATCCTCCCCCTTCAGCGTGTGCGCCTGTGCGTCTAAAAGTAGTATTTTATATACTTCTCTACTATTAAAAAATTTTTTCAAAAAATTTTTTCTCTATATACAAGGATGTAAATTAAGGGTTCAGACGCACAGGCGCACAATCAATTTTTTATGAACATGGGGTATTGCTTGCCGTTTATGCGCTTCCGGGCTGTTTCATAACCATAACGGGTTTTTATGATCCGGGTGAAGTCTTTCTGATCTTTTGCCCTTTCCCCAGTAGTATTGCAACGAGTTTCGTATGCTTTATAAAGCCCTTCCGGGCCGCTTATCGGCTCCCGCTCCAAAATGCCCACATCATCCAGACTTTCCACCCAAGCAACCACAGAATCGTTCTCCGACACGAAAGCCGCCATTTGCTGTTTGCTTTTCTGGGTTTCAAGGAACCCTTTATTCTGGATCAGGCTTTTGTAACCGGAAATCGCACGGTTGAGAAGTGCGCTCATAGCTTCATTGGTAGAAAGATCATCGTCAATATTGGGATTGTAGTCTGGATCAGTAGGCTTATAAACCCGCTCGAACTTCAGGATCACAAGCCGCCGTTCTATGCCTTCAAAGTCTGCTGAAAAATCTGGGAACAGGTTCATGCCAAAAATCATTTTCCCGGTAAACACATAGTCAAATGCTTCCCGGTATTTCTGTTCAATTCGGACAGCATCACCGCCTACAAGTGCCTTAAACAGACCGGAAGCAAACAACTTTGTTTTCTTTATATCCGGTACGATGTTCAGGGTCTTATTTACAATCCCAGCGGCTCCAAAACGCTTTCCCAAATCTTCCAATTCAATGGAGGAAACATTTTCTTCCCCACAGAACCGGCGAACCATTGTGGAGAAAGTGCTTTTGGCTGATGATGGAAGCCCCACCCAAAAGAAGCACTTTTGATAGCGTGTGTGGTTCATCAGCAAGTACCCCATAATCTGGTTAAAAAGTTCAATCTGCTCTGAACTACCGCTAAACGCATTGTCAAGGGCTTGATCCAGTACAGGGCAACCGGCAAAAGGATCATAATTGGCGTTGAACTGCCTGAAGCTGATAATATCCGGGCTATGGGGATGAAGTTTTACTGTGCCGTTTTCCCCAATCTCTAACAGGCCATTTTTAACATTGATCAGGGAAGTTTCCTCTATCTGGTCAATGTATGCGGCTCCTTTAACCTGTTCTGTCACTTCCTGACGGAAACGGATTTTGGCAAAAGGGTAATGCTTGCTGATATAAGAATTGATCTGATCTTTTCCGAACGGAACATATACCCCGTTTTGATAGGCGTAAAGATTGCTGTTCAGATAAATCAAATGGTGCTGTTCCAGAAGTTCATTGGCAACGGCCACAGGGGACAGGTTCTTTTCTTCCTTCTGGTTAATGATGTTCCGCAACTTCTCCAAGGTTTCATCCCGAAGGATAGTATCAACTTCCCGACACCGAAGGCCATCTTCAAGAACAAAATCATTGATTCCCTGAACTACGCTCTGAATTTGTTCAACGGTATAACCCTTCCACGCCAAAGCAAAAGCGTATTCAGAAAATCCACTATTCCGGGCATCGGATAGGGTGGTAAAGTCAAAGGGCCGGTTTTTGGACTTTTGCAAGGGCCACAGTTCAGCGGGAAGGGGATCAATATCTTCATTCAGCATATCCCCAACGGCCCATTTTCGCAGAACGCCGCCCACTTTAAAGGGAATGTGTTCTTTAGATTGCTCCCCGCCCAATTTGACTTCAACCTTAATTCCTAAAGCGGAATACCAGTTGATTTTATTGGTTTCATGGGGGTAATTTTGCGGAACCCTGAAATAGAAGTGTTTTCCGTGTTCCGTGATCATCAAATTATAGCGAATTCCTTTGGAATCCAGCCAAGCCAACACAGCATCACTTCTGGGCTTCCCTTTGATGGGTTCATCAAGTTCGCTGGTATTGTGGTCGAAATCGTCAATATCCAGTTTCAGGAACCCCGGCTTCAGACGGGCGCATAAATCGCCGTTGTAACCTCTGATTTTTTCATCCGGGGCAACATATACCCGGCAACTCTCATCCTCTGAAGGGTGCTTGTTGTTGGCTCTACAAATACCGTCAATCACTGATTATCACCTTCTTTTTTCAAATTTGCTTTCGGAATCCTCGTTAGTTGCCATTATCCGCTATTGCAGTAGCGTCTTGGATAATGTCGGTTGGATCACAGTCCAGGGCTTTAGCAATACGGCCCACGGTTACGGGTTTGATGTTTTCACCCCGTCTGATTCGGGTTAGTGTCTGCGGTGAAGTCCCATTACGCAAATCCCGAAGGGACATACAACGCCGGGCCAACATCAGATCCAATTTCTGATTGTCAATTTTCATGGTTATTCGCTCTCCCTTCTAACCAAAATGGTTGTTTTCTATATTGTAGTACCATTTTGGTTGTTTGTCAATGGCGTTTCATAAATAATTTGACATTTTGGTTGTTTTGGTGTATTCTAAAAAAAGGTAGGTGATAAAATGAGCATTGGCGAAAATATCAGGCTTCATCGGAAAGAAAAAGGGCTGACGCAAGAGGAATTAGGCGAATTGGTTGGCATATCTGGGGTTGCCGTTATGCGATATGAGAAGGGCCAGAGGGAACCTAAACAAGAAACCTTGCTGAAAATTTCCAAGGCTTTAGGTGTCCATTTGCGAGATTTGATAGACCAGTCCATCTGGGAAGAATTTGACCGGCAACACCCGGAAGCGGTTAAACAAATCAATGAAGGGTTGGCCGCAATTAAATTTTTGGAATCAATGGGCTTCACTGTTTCTGAACAGGTCACAAAATGGCATGATGAAGAAGTGGACGATGAAGGGCATACAGCACAAATACCGGATGAATCGGAAATCATTCTTTTCAAAGATGGACACACAGCCACTTTCACCCAAGCTGAATTTGAAGAACTGCAAAGCGGAGCCAAAGAAGCCATAGAAGGCCGGTTTTATAAGAAGGTCTTAGAACAGCAAAAATAAACCCCCGCTCACAACCCCACAGAAGGGCCATGAAGCGGGATTGTGAATAGGGGGTATGAGAACCACAAACATTTTATAACGACCCGTAGAGGGCAAAAAAAAAAGAATCCCCGGTACTGCAATACCGAGGATTCCGAAAGCACCACCGCAAGGCCCCTACCAAAGAACCAAGGGTGGACAGGTACATTATAGCACCTGCCCTTGGTTTAACGCAACCATTTTCACGAAAGGACAGGTGTTTACTATGAGAGCGCCCAACGGCTTTGGAACTGTGGCCCGGTTATCTGGGAACCGGCGTAGGCCCTTCATCATCAAGAAAGTAACCGGATGGAATGATAAGGGCCATCCAATCTATGAAATTATAGGCTATGCCGCTACACGGGAAGAAGGGTTGATCATCCTTTCAGAATACAACCGTGATCCGTGGGATGTTGACCGGGCCAAGATCACACTTCAACAGCTATTCGACTTGTGGAAAGAGAAAAAAGCCCCCAAGCTGGGAGCCAGTAACCGGGCATCAATGACTTCTGCTTATAAATACTGCGCCCCGCTTGGAAATAAGCCCTATAAGCAAATTCGATCCTACCAAATGCAAGAAACCATTGATACCTGTGGAAAATCCTACTCCACCCAAGCGGCAATCAAGAACCTTTGGGGCCATCTTGACCGGTTCGCTTTGGAAATGGACATAATCAACCGGTGCTTTTCTGATCTTCTCACTTCTGATCCAGTACCGCCCACACAAAAGCAACCGTTCACAGATGATGAGGTCAACACGGTTTGGAAGTACCAGAATGAACCGTGGGTTGATTCCGTCCTTGTGTTTCTATATTCCGGGTGGCGGATCAGTGAACTTCTATCCATGAAGAAATCTGATGTTGACCTTCACGCCGGGACGATGAAGGGCGGAACCAAAACCAAGGCCGGTAAAGATAGGGTGGTTCCCATCCATTCCAAGATCAGGCCGTTGGTTGAACGGCGCATGAATGAGCCGGGAAGTTATCTTTTCAGCTACAACGGGAAACAGTGTTCCCAAAGTCAATACCGCTTGTTCTGGGCTGACTTCATGAAGGCTTGGGGAATGGATCATACGCCCCACGAATGCCGCCATACATTCAGAACCCGCCTTGACCGGGCCGGGGCCAATCAAAAATGCTGTGATCTTCTCATGGGTCATGTGTCCAAAGACACGGGAAACCGGGTCTATAATCATAAGACTTTGGACGAACTGAAAGCCGCCGTGGAACTGGTGGAATAGGGGTTCAGAGGGTTGAACAAACCATGTTCAAAGCAAGCTGAACAGTAACGCATTAGTAACAGACAACCCCGGAAGCCCTGATATTACGGGCTTTTCCGGGGTTGTTGTTTTTATTGTATCACGGACGCCCTGAAATGCACATAGTGTGTTCACAAATTTTGCGAATATTTTGCAAGTCTCGACTCCGCCCGACGGAATGCAAATTTTTATGCGCAGATGCGTTTTCCGTATTTCAATAAGGGGCATTTGATGCTATAATATGCTTGTATTGATATGCAAAGACTCGGCCCATAAACTAAAAATCATACACAGAGGATAAAAAAATGAAAATTCTGGCTATCTATCTGTTCGCCATCAACGTGGCGGCCTTTGTGACCATGGCCGTGGACAAGCACCGGGCGCAGACCCGCCAGTGGCGGGTGCGGGAGGCGACGCTGTTTCTGGAGGCGTTCGCCGGCGGCAGCCTGGGCGTTCTGATGGGCATGTACCTGTGCCGCCACAAGACCCAGCACAAGCGCTTCTCCATCACCATGCCCATTCTGGTGCTGGTGCAGGCGATCATCGTGCTGATCATCGTGCTGGCACAGAAGCCGTAAGCGCGGATAAAGCGGTTAAAGCGGATAAAGGAGAGAGAATCATGTGGAAATGCCCGGTATGTGACCAAGAAAACACCATAGCCACCGTCTGCCCCACCTGCGGGTACGACCGGACCTGCGATTACGAACGCTAC
>ENA-UOJD01002511-UOJD01002511.1-human-gut-metagenome-genome-assembly--contig:-P48-NODE-2511-length-15051-cov-8.695185_pt1 | contig 15051 bp, 15 predicted proteins | sample MGYA00242342_ERZ723889 | MGnify/ENA metagenome assembly ERZ723889
GTACGTACGGTTCAATGGGAGGGGCGAGATAATTATTCTCCCTCTACCCTATTAACCATTATTTTTGCTGCTTGACTATATTAAATACGAATTTCTGTGAACTGCTGCCAGACTGTTGCGCCCAGATCAGCTCTCCGCCGCTCTTCGCAACACCACCTTTGACGTCCAGATACAATCCGTTTCCATTGATGATGCTGACGGTTCCATCAGAATTGTATTTAAAGCTCAGCTTCTGGCAGTCATATCCGATAGCCTCCTGATAGACCCCATTGTCCGTTCCGGTCAGCGCTTTCCCTGAATTTACATTGTAAATCAACGTGAAGCCGTGGATTTCCTTTATGCGGAACTGCTGATTTTTGCCATCATTCTTTTCCCACAGTCCGATTGAAGCCCCCCTGTCCGTGCTTTTGTCATAGACATCCAGACAGAGCTTCGGATTGTCTGCCGGAGAAATGGTATATGCGATCGAATAATCAGGGTTATAGAAATCATTCACCAGATAATCCGTCTTTTGAAGCATCCGGTAGGCATTGTAAAATCCAACCAGCGCACCCTCTCTTGTAATGCCGTCCATTCCGAGCCATAAATCTATCGTCTCTGCCCTCATGACACCGAAGACCGCCGACGGTGCCCCCGCAACGCGCAGCAACCGTTTGACCAGCGCATCATACTGATCACCCAACAGCTCTTTGTTCGGTTGGAACTTCTTATTTTTGGTGCTCTTCACGATCCCCAGCTGATATGCCATGATGACATACGGATCCTTTGTATCGGTAAACGGCGATTTCTTACTCTGTTTCGGCAGCTTATGGCCGGTTGCCTTGTACCAGTTCACGGCAAGCCTGCAGAAATCTTTTTTCTTTATATAGCTGTCATAGGCACCGGGTTTTATAACGCCTTGTGCCAGCCCCAGTTTCTTTGCCTGTTTGATGAATGCCTGCGTGCTTCTTGTTGCACCGCTCAGATAGGCATCGGCATGATTGAGATAAGCTCTCTGGACATATCCGACACATTGACCGAACAAAATCTCCGCCCACTTCGCGTTGTAGTTTTCCTTTATGATATCTACCGCTCCGCCTGCTGCATATACACCGATCACGTTCCCGTCTTTTACCTTGGGATCGGCATATACATAATAGTATTTCAGCGGCTCTGTGATCTTGCCTAATAAAACAGTCTTTTTGGCTTTCACCGTTTTTCCCGTCTTCGCCTCTCTGGCCCACTTTTCCGTATATGCCGAATTAAATTTCGTAGCTTTCAGATCTACGATATCCTTGGCATTGACCTGCCACATTCTTCCTTTCCAGAACACGCTGTAGATATACATACCGTTACAGGTGTTTCTTTCATACATGAGATAGACAGTCTCTCCCTCCGGGATGGTCAGCACGGTATTCAAAATCCCCGCTCCACCCGGTCCTGCCTTTCCATAGGTCTGAAACGCTGCTACGGACTCCAGCTGCGCAAAGTCCGTCGTGAGTCCCGGCGTATACACTGCCGCCTGCACGTTCTCCGGCAGAATGGTTACGCACATCACAAGCACCAGCATCAGACAGATTGCGGTTCGTAAAGATCGCTTTCTCATAATATTCTTCATATATTCATTCCTCCCTTTTGACTTACGATTTATTACAGTAATTATATCAACTGGAGATCCTTTTTGACTTTCAGCGACACGAATTACACTTTTTTCGACATGAACGATGCGTAGGGGAATTGAGAAGTACATTCAGAAAGCGTAAATATCCTTTCCGCAAAGCAGAATGACGTTGACTGTAGTTCACTGTAAAACATATAAAAATAAAACTGATATATAAATTATCACATTTACATATCAGTTTCATTTTTAAAATGTCACTTTCATTGTGGTTCCCTTTCCCGGCTCACTCTCGACCATAATCTGTGCATCGTGCAGTTCCACAATATGCTTTACGATTGCAAGGCCAAGTCCGGTGCCTCCAGTCTGCTTCGAACGGCTTTTGTCCACGCGGTAGAATCGCTCAAAAATACGCTCCTGCTGATCTTTCGGAATCCCGATTCCGTTATCCGATACAATCAGCACCGGCTGCATATTCTCGTGTAGCACTTTCACATGTACCTCGCCGCCTTCGTTGTTGTAGCGGATTGCGTTGGCTGTCAGATTGTCCACCAGTTCCAATAGCATGCCACGGTCTGCACGCAGCTCACAAGTCTCCCCCTCATAGAACAATTGAATGCCACGTTTTTCGGCATTTACCGTCAGATTGCTCACGCATTCTTGTGCAATTGCATTTAGATCAACCTGCTCATAATGGATCAGATTTTCACTGTTATCCAGTTCTGACAGACGGATAATATCATTGATCAAGGAGAGCAGACGGTTCGCATTCTGTTGTATTTCCTTTGCGAAATGCGTCTCCTGTGCGGGATCAACCATATGATTTTCAATGAGTTCCGCATAACCGGAGATTGCCGTAAGTGGTGTTTTTAACTCGTGCGATACGTTTGCGGTAAAATCCTGCCGCACCTTCGCCGCCATCAGTATGTTCTCATGCTGTGCGCGGATCGTATTGACAAAAGGCACCAATTCCTTATAAGCCGGAACTTTTGACGTATCCTCCATATTCTCCGCCATCACCTCGATTGGCTGCAAGAGTTGTCCCGTCAGCAGATGTGCAAGGAACACACAGATAACGATGATAAGTACAAGGATTGCCGCAATCATTGGTGCCGCTGTCAGAAATACGCTCCATATGCTTCTTGCCTGTGTAGCCACACGAAGCACCGTCCCGTTATCCAAAAGCAGAGCATAATAAAACGTTGTCATGTTCATGGTATTAGAGTTGCGGACGCATTCACCATCTCCAGTCAGAAACGCACTCTTAACCTCTGGTCGGTCCGCATGATTTTCAAGCTTATCCGTATTTGCATCATTGTCGTAAAGCACTGTTCCGTCTTTATCAATCCATGTAATCCGCAGATCTTCCTTAGCGATATCAAAACTTTTTGCCGGTGTGCTCACGTCATCGAATACTTCCGCTTCGCCAAGCATCTGCGCCTGAATCTTTAAATCTTTGCGCACCTGTTTCTGAAACAGGCTATAGTACACACACGTCATGCAGACAAGTGTTGCTAAAACTGCAAGTATCGCTATTCCAATCAGCCTTACATTAATTTTCTGTTTCATAGGGTCTCCTTTTATCCCTCATATCATTTTTATTCAATCACATATCCCACATTGCGGACAGTGCGTATCTTCGTTCCTGCTTCCCCAAGTTTCTGGCGCAGTGTTTTGATATGCATATCCACGGTACGGGATTCCCCTTCGAATTCCGTTCCCCATACATGGCGCATGATCACCTCACGGCTCAATACGACATTCTGATTCGTCATCAGAAGACGCAGCAACTCATATTCCTTAAAGGTAAGTTCTACCGGCTGATTGTCCACATAGACCATATGGCGCTCGTGATCCAGAAGAATATGTTCCGTCTGCAAAATTTTAACATCCTCCGTCTCTGTACGGCGAAGCAATGCTTTGACCCTCGTGATCAGCTCCATAATGGAAAAAGGTTTCTTTATGTAATCATCTGCACCATCGTCAAGGCCCTTGATCATATCCATCTCTGCTGTCTTGGCAGTTACCATAATCACCGGGAGGCGCTTGGTCTGCGGATTTTTACGTAACTTGCGCACAATATCATAGCCGCTTTCATCCGGCAGCATCACATCTAAAAGCACCAGATCCGGCATAATATCCTCCAGTTTTTTGTAAAAATCCTTTGCCTTTTCAAAGGCGCAGACCATATAATTGCTGTTTTTTAACGCAATTGTTTCAATTTCCCGGATGTTTTCATCATCCTCTACAATATAAATCAAAGCCATAACGATTTCCTCTTCCTTCTTTATTTGCGCTTTTTCTCTGGAAGTGCATATTTTCTTGATAGTGCATAAAATTCTTCTTCAAACCATGGCGCTTTTTCTTCTTTTACCACATCCAGATATTCATGTGTGTCAAAGCCATCTTCATTGACTCTGATCATGCATACCGCGATGTTGGAACAATGATCCGAAATACGCTCATAATTCGTAATAATGTCTTCCAGAATCAGTCCCAGTTCAATCGTACATTTTCCTTTTCTGAGTCGATGTACATGCCGCTGTTTGAGTTCAATACTCAGTCCGTCAATCACCTGTTCAAAAGGCTCGATACGACGGGCTTTTTCCAGATCCGCTTCCACAAAAGCGGTGCAGGTGGCTTCCACAATATCTTTCAATGCCTTTGAGAAAACTTCCATCTCCTCTAACGCTTTCTTTGAAAAATGCAGATCTTTTTGATTCATCTCTGTCAGGGAATCCGTGATATTTACCGCATGGTCGGAAATTCGCTCAAAGTTGCCGATGCAATGTAACAAAATCGAAAGTGTGCGGCTGTCACTTTGCGACAGATCGCAGTTGTTCAATTTCACGAGATATGTGCCAAGCGCATCTTCATAACGATCCACACTCTGTTCAAGCGCAATAATTTTTTCTACACGTTTTCCATCATAAATATGCAGATTTTCCAAAGATAATTCCAGCGCATCTTTTGCTTCTTCTGCCATTTTTATGGTTGCATTCTTGCAAAGCTCCATGGCAAATGCCGGTTTCTCCAGAAAACGCTCATCCAAGATTGCAAATTCATCCGGTTTCTGTTCCTTTTCGTCTGCATGTTCCGGAATCGTGATCTGCGCCAGTTTTACCAACTGATTGCCAAACGGATATAAAAGAAGCACGGCTCCAATATTGAACAGAGTGTGTACCACAGCGATTCCTGCTGCATTCGCCGGTGTATCCAAAAATGCGAATCCACCAATGACTGCATTGATTCCATAAAATACTACCATAAATATTATAGTGCCAATCAGGTTAAAGTACAAATGAATCATGGATGCACGCTTTGCATTTTTGCTGGCACCGATCGATGAAATAATTGCTGTCACACAGGTTCCAATATTCTGTCCCATAATAATTGGAATTGCGGTCTTGTATCCGACAGCTCCTGTCACGCACAATGCCTGCAAAATACCAACCGATGCGGAAGAACTCTGAATGACCGCTGTAAGAACCAGACCCGCCAGCATACCAAGCAGCGGATTAGAAAACTTTGTCAGAATACTGGTAAACTGTGCGTTTTCTGCAAGTGGTTCCACAGCGGAACTCATGGTTTCCATTCCGAACATAAGAATTGCAAAGCCAACAAGAATGTTTCCAATATCTTTCTTCTTATTATTATCCTTTGCAGTCATTGTCAGGATGATACCTACGGCTGCCAGCACCGGAGAAAAGGAAGACGGTTTCAAAAGCTGAATAAACAGACTCGATCCCTGAATTCCGGTCAGTGACAGCAGCCAGGAAGTTACGGTTGTACCAATATTGGCACCCATGATAATTCCTACTGCCTGTGACAGCTGCATAATGCCCGAATTAACAAATCCCACGACCATTACCGTGGTGGCTGATGATGACTGAATGATTGCGGTCACAACCACGCCAAGAAGGACGGCCATAATACGCTTCGACGTAAGCTTTTCCAATATCTGTTCCAGCTTACCACCCGAAAGCTTTGCAAGGCCATCCCCCATCGCATTCATTCCATACAAAAACATGGCGAGTCCGCCAATCATTGTGAGAACTCCAAATATGTTCATAATCTGCTCCCTTTCGTTTTACACTCTCTTTATCATTTCTTTACATTCGAATGATATAATATGTATGTAAAATGTATGGGAGTCGTTATGTAAATTCTATGTAAAATTTATACACTTATTTTTTCATCTTTTTGTCATCTAATGCAAATATTACCCATTCTGCAATATTTGTTGCGTGGTCCCCGATACGTTCGAAGTATTTTGCAACCATCAGCATATCGGCTGCGGACTCTGCACTCTGTGGTTCCCGCTGGATCTGTTCGATCAGTTCCGCCTTGTTTTTGTCAAACAGGTCATCCACGACATCATCGCTGGCAATGACATCCACGGCCTTTTTCATATCCTTTTCCACATATGCTTCAATGCTTCGAATCAGCATTTGCACTGTCTCGCTTGCCATTCTGTTAATATGTTCCAGATTTGGAATGTACTTTGTTTTTGACATAAGAATGGTCATCTCGGAAATATCTGCCGCATGGTCTCCGATACGTTCCATATCGGTTACCATTTTCATTGCTGCTGAAATCACACGCAGATCCTTTGCCACCGGCTGCTGTTGCATCAACAGATTAAAACACAGATTTTCAATTTTCTTCTGTTCATGATCGATCTGCGTATCATTGTCCATAATCTTTTTTGCAAGTTCTACATTCTGATCGATCAGTGCATTGATCGCTTTCTGAATACTATCCTCAATCATGCTTCCCATCTGCATCATTTCCTGATTAAGCAGATGCAGCTGTTCGTCGAATTTTGATCGCATTAACCAAACCTCCCTGTAATATAATCCTCTGTCCGTTTATCTTTTGGATAGGAAAAAATTGTTTTGGTGTCTCCAAACTCCACCATCTCCCCAACCAGGAAAAAGGCGGTATCATCAGACACACGCACTGCCTGCTGCATGTTATGTGTAACTACAACAACGGTATATTTCTTTTTTAAATCTTCCATAAGTTCTTCGATCTTTGCTGTGGAGATCGGATCCAAAGCCGAAGTCGGCTCATCCATCAACAGAACTTCCGGTTGTACGGCAAGTGCTCTGGCGATACAGATACGCTGCTGCTGTCCACCGGAAAGACCAAGTGCGGATTTCTTCAGCCGGTCCTTTACCTCATCAAAAATCGCTGCGCCACGTAAACTTTCCTCTACAATCGCATCCAGCTTTGCTTTATCTCTGATTCCATGCACACGCGGACCATAGGCAATATTGTCATAAATGCTCATCGGAAATGGATTCGGCTGCTGGAATACCATGCCGACACGTTTACGCAAAACTGTTGTATCCACACCATCTGCGTAAATATCTTCATCGTCCAGTTTTACCTCTCCTGTGATGCGCACACCGTCTACCAGATCGTTCATGCGGTTGATGGTCTTCAAAAAAGTAGACTTTCCGCAACCGGATGGTCCGATAAAAGCCGTCACACAATTTTCCCGGATGTTCATGTTAACATCTTTCAGGGCATGATTTTCGCCATAATACAGGTTCAGATCACGGACGGTTATTTTTGTTTCTTTTCCCATGTTATTCTCCTTTGTACAGGGTGTCCCTGCGTTTTTGTTTCAACATTTATGATTAAGTATAAAAAGGGAGTGTAAAATGTGCATTCATGGATTTGTAAAGTTTATGCAAAATTTGTGTTCGGATTTGAAGGTGCTGCGACGCATCCAAGGTGGGATTGCGGGTGGGGGACGACGGAAGAGGCACCATACGTTCTTTTTCCAGATAAATTTGCAAGTTAACTCCGCGAGCGGTTTTGGGCGCTTTGTGGAGGCTCGTGCGGTTTCCGCCATTTGCGTGGTTTCTGGAACCGCGGAGCAGTTGCAAATTTTTCTTCCAAAAGAAGTATGGTGCCTCTTCCTGTTGGTTGGCAATCCTGCCGTGTTGGATTTGTGCTTGGCAGCACAAATCCTCACTGGACATGATTCACCAGATTACTACATGCAGGCATGCGTCGATGATACCTTTGGCCTCTTGTATCATCATATGATATCAATGATTATCCTTTCTTCTCTACGAACATGAGTAAGAAACTGATCAAAAGCAGGCCACTGGATACCCAGATGATGTGGAATCCATATCGGATGGAAAGGTTTCCGCCGATACCTGCGCCGAGTCCGAAGAATAAGATGATTCCGAAATAATACAGTGCTTTTTTGAGTTTCTCGGTATCATGGGTGTGGAGGTAGCTGGTGAAGGCTTCGGTTCCACTGCGGAGGTTTCCGATGCACATGGTACTTGCATAGGAGTAACCGCTTACTTTCCGGAAGGTCTGTACCTGCATTGCGCACGCGAAAGATACGAGTGCGGTCGCGAGGAGATCTAATTTTGCCGGCATAAATCCAACGGCAAACAGGATGATAATTTCCATAAGCAGAATTCCCTGCCGCCAGTGCAGACGCTTGGCATATTTAAACAACATATGGATACGCTCTGCAAAAAATACGCCTCCGGCAAATGCCAGCAACGGAAACAGGTAACGCAGTACATCCATCCATTCGCCCATCATCAGGTGCGTACTCATGAGTACGATGTTTCCGGTCTGTGCATTGGAGAATACTTCATTTCTCGTAAAATATGTATACGCATCCTGAAATCCACCGGACAATGCCAGAAATACACTGGTAATAAATGCTTCGGACATCTGAATGTCTTCCTGCATCTGGTTGTCGAATTTCATTAAACTCACTTCCCTTACAACATTTTTCGTGGTATTCATGTTTTGATTCATTGGCCACAAACTTTGTTTATTATAGAATGCTTTCTATTGAAATGCAACCCTTCTGAACATTCATCTATTTTTTCTCATATACCCAGAGATTTTTTGTCTGTGCCATCAATTTTTCTAAATTCCAGGTTCTGTCGCTGTTTTTTTGGCTGTTTGGATCATGTACCTCGATGCTGCCGTCAGACGCTACAGTGGTCAGCACGATATAATGACCGGTCGTTGTAAAATCTCCCGGTCCCATAATACAGATAATCGGATGCCCTTCTTCCAACTTTTTCCGGATCAGATCTGCGTCAAGTCCGAGTTCTTTTGCCGACAAGCCAAGTTCCGATGCAAGTCCGGTCATCATGCTCCACTCCGAGCCGCTTCCCTTCACATAATAGCCTTCCTTTTCCGCACGCTTTGCAACTTCATAGGGATTCATCGAAGTATCGCCGGTAAGCCCCACATACACCATGGAAAGTGCAGTCGGTCCACATCCTGTCACAGCAAGGAAATCTCCTCCATAAGACCGGTAGCCCCAACGCTCGTCCCACTGCAGAAAAAGCGGTATCTCGCCGGCATTTACATCCGCGGATACATCAATCGCCGCATTGTCATCTTTCTTTGTTTTGTAATCAAGTACAAATTGTCTTGCCTCCGTATTTCTCTCATACAGGTCAATCAGGCTCTGCGGATAATCCTCTTTTTCCAAAGTCCTGCTCGTAACAAGCCCCTGCCCCAATCGCACGATCACATTTTGTATTGTCGATAAATGCGTCAACAGCGCAACAAGAAGCAACAGTATGGCAAACAATATAATACATCGGTTCCGAATCTGTCTCTGCCGTCTTCTTCTTTTACTTTTTCTGCTTGTCTGCTGCATAAAAATACCCCTTTTCCAATGATTTACTTATAGTAAACCACAAGAATAAGGGGTGTTCTTAACTGTATTCTGTCAAAATTCTTACAAACTTCTTAAATTGACCGTTTCACATCAGTTTTCTTTCAGTCCGTCCGGAAGCTCTATAATAAACTGAATTTCTTCCATCCTGCTCTGGCAGCGAATCGTTCCTCCATGCAGTTCTACAATCTCACGCGTTACTGCAAGTCCCAGGCCGGAACCTCCGGTATCGGAATTTCTTGAACTGTCCATACGGAAAAACTGTTCAAAAATATGCTCCTGCATTTCTTCCGGAATTGTTTTTCCATGGTTTGTTGTGACGATCCGGATGTTGCCCTCCTGTGCTTTGTTCATGGAAATCTCGATCTTCGTATCCGGATAACTGTAATTTACAATGTTTTTCAACAGATTATCAAAAACCCGTTCCATCTTTTCCACATCGCAAAGCATCTCAATGTGATCTTCAATCTGCAGCCTGGCCGTCAGATTTTTCTTTCGGAATTCCTGTGCAAATTCACTTACCATCTGTTCTAACATCATGGACAGATTGATTTTCGACTTTTCGAGAAACATATGGGTAAAATTAAATCTGGTTATGTCGAAAAATTCATTGATTAAGTCCTCTAAATGCAGCGCTTTTTTCAATGCGATATCAATGTATTTTTTCCGGGCATCCTCCGGTATATCCGGCTCCTGACTGACAAGTGTCAGATATCCGATCACCGAAGTGAGCGGTGTCTTCAAATCATGTGCCATATACATGATCATATCGTTTTTGCGCTGATTTGCTTCTTTGGCCGCCTGCGCATTTGTATAATTCTGCAAACGCACCTGATTCATCTGCCGCTCCAGCTCGGTAAACTGCTTCGGAAGTTCGATCAGCTCATTTTTATCGGAATACATTTTTGGAACCGACATCTGTACCTTTTCCATGCCATCCGCGATTTTGGCGAACATGCGCAGCGCATCGGCAATGGCAATCAGAAACACGCACACAAACGTGATCGTGACAACATGTGCCTGCATCCACTTAAAGATCAGATACCCCGGATCCTCCGGATACCACACGATCTGACTGCAGAGAAATGCACCGACGATATACCCTACCGCAAGGATACAGATGCACAGAAACATATGAAAAAAATATCGTCTTCGCCATTGGCGCAACAATTCTGCTTTGTTCATCCTCTACTCCTCCAATTTATATCCAATGCCCCAGACGGTCTTGATAAACTTCGGTTTTCTGCTGTTTTCATGCATTTTCTCCCGTATCCTGCTGATATGCACAAACACCGTATTGTTGCTGTCATAATACTTTTCTTTCCAGACACTTTCAAACAATTCTTCGGAAGTGACCGCCTCATTCAAGTGCCGGCACAGATAACGCAGAATTTCAAATTCAATCGGTGTAAATTCCAGATTTTCGCCATATAAGCTACAGGTGTGAGTGTTCACATTTACCTCCAGTCCCCGGATGTCGTAAATCTCCCCGGAATTTTCCGCTTCACTTTCTCCCGGCTCTGATGTTGTCGGATGATTTCCTGTTTGTGTCACACCTGCTGCCTGATTATATTGCTTTGCCCTGCGCAACTGGCCTTTAACTCTTGCCAGTAGTTCCAAAGGCTGAAACGGCTTCGTGATATAATCATCGGCACCAAGCATGATTCCGTTAATCTTGTCCGTCTCTTCTATTTTAGCTGTCAGCATGATCACCGGGAAAAAATATTTCTCCCGAATCTTCCGACACAGCGTAAAGCCGTCCACATCCGGCAGCATCACATCCAGAATTGCCAGATCAATGTGTTCTCTTTCAATGCAATCCAAAGCGTCCTGCCCGCAATAAAATTTAAATACACGGTATCCCTCACTTGAAAGGTACACTTCCAGAAGATCCGTGATTTCTTTTTCGTCATCTACAATAAGAATGTTCCATGTATCCATATCTGTCATTTTATCCCTTCTTACATTCCGAACTCTTTTCTTATCATAACACATTAAAAAAGCCGGCGAAATCTCATTCGCCAGCTTTTTTCAAATTTAAAACTCATATATGCGGTTTTACTTCATATGCTTCCTGCTTTTGTCCCCATTGATTGTCTCCGTCGCTCGGTTTCATCCCCACATGCAAAATAAGTACTACTCCAGCCAGAACCGGAATAAGAAGTATGCTTATAACTGCAATGCAGACCCCGGCATTATCGAAAATATCTTACTTCTCTTTATTATTTTTCAGGATCATTCGTTTCTGTTTACTTGAATATGTCCAAAGCTTTGAAGCTAATTTTGAACAATTACCAGCTGTGATGGCAGAAACCTTTTTCGCAGTACCCATATAAGGTTTCCATGTAAAGTCCTGTCCTCCGTATGCTTTACCTGATCCCGTATAGTAGTTGTCATAGACATTCCTCTTTTGTGCATCATAAGAACCTGTATAGTATCCGAGCACATTTCCCTTGAATACCTGCTTGGAAGAACCTGTCACCTTTCCTGTGGAATAGTTATATTTGATAAACTGATCGAATACGGATGCACTTCCAACCAGTCCACCAACATATGATAATTTCTTTGCCGACAGGGATACCGCACCTGTATTGTAACAATTCTGTACATTTGCGGTTGCCTGTCCTGCCAGACCACCTACAGCTGCATCGCCGCCGGACTTCACATTCACAGTGACTTTTCCCTTATTATAGGACTGTGTGATATCGTTAGCAACTCCTGCGACACCACCTACAACTGTGCTGCGCGGTGCATTTGCTGTCACTGTGATAGCTCCTGTATTAAAGGATTTTACCATTTTTGTTCCTATATAGGTTGTTTCGCCGACTACACCTGCAACATTGATTCCAGTTGCATTTGATACATTACAATTCACTGTAATCTTACCTGTATTAGAGCAGGTATCTATTCCACCATTGCTCTCTCCGATCACACCGGTTATTTTCGCTTGTGTAGCATATCCTTCTGCTGCTTTATCGATCGTACAGGTAACCGCTCCGGTATTTTTGCAGTTTTTAACAGCTTTTTTGCCAAAAAATGAAGTTGCTACGCCTGCTACTGAAAATCCATCACCGCTCCATCCGTCACTCGGCTTATAATTTACCTTTATCGTTCCTTTATTGGTACAATTCTGAAGAACCGACTTTGATGTGCTGCCTGATGCAAGTGCTGCGATTCCTCCGACATCGCACGCAGGTGCGCCTTCATCTGTTCCCTTGACATTAACTGTAATATCGATGTCATTCACACAATTCTTTGTCACTGCATTTTTGTCATTCGAATATACGATTCCTCCAATATAAGCAGCCTCGCCTTTGACTGAGATCTTTCCGGCGGTTTTGATCTGATCGAAGGTACAGCTCGTAGCTTCACATACCAATGTTCCTGATCTTCCACCTGCCTGAAGGTCAATGTCCACACCGGTAACAGAAATATTTTTAAACACAGCTCCGTTCGCATATCCAAAAATACCTACATTCTCAGCCCAGGTTGAACTCTTGTAAGTATAACCGGTCAGCTTGTGCCCTTTTCCATCAAGCTGTCCCTTAAATGGATGCTCTCTGTCCCCAAACAGATGAAAATCTGCGGACAATTTGATATCCTTTGCAAGATAATAATTCCCTGATGGATTGCTCTCCATCGCCTTTAAATCCTCTACTGTTGAGATTGCGGTTGCTTTTGCTGCCTTCACATTCACCGATAAAGCTTCTACCTTTGTATCCGGTGCTGCTAATACAACATTTGCAGGTGCAGAAAATGCCATTAATGCAGCCAAAGATAATGTCAGTATTTTTTTCATAGTCCTACTCCTTTCTCTCTGATTCTCCTATATGAAGAACCAATATATGATATTTGTATTTATCATAAGTCGTACCCCGAGGTTCAAGTCAAGAAAAATTCAGAAAATTAATTAGTGACGTGCGCCGCAAGGCGCACATAAAAAAGCGGGGAAAAACATTCGCCCGCTTTTTTCTACATTTTATAAGTGTACTGTGTCACCTGCAAACTTTTTTCGTTCCATACGAAGTCGACTGTGATATTCCCCAGTTCCTGCATATCCGTATCATAAATATCTGCCCACACCGTAATGCCTTCCTCTGTCAGATCCGTGGTATACAAAAGACAATCCGCAATATCTGCTTTCGTTTTATTGGCATGCGCTACCGTTTTTACCCAGTTCCAAAACGAATCCATTGGTACATGGTATGCCTCAAATCCGCTCTTGTTTTTTGTTTCCAACACATGCAGTTCGTCCTCGCCCGTGCCGCTTCCTGTCACATTATGTAAAACGACAAGCAGTTCTTTTTCTCCGTCCTTGTCAATATCCTGCTCTTTCATCGTAATATCCGATTCCAAATCCCTGCCGTTTTCCCAATTACACTTTGTAAAAGCATGATTCCATTCCACATATAGCGAAGTATTATCATCTGCGTTGGCATAGATTGCAGCATCGTCGGATTCTGCGATTTTGCACCATGGTGTCTCTCTTGTCCATGTATCATAAGCTTCAATACTGTCCGGTAATTCGGCAGGTACTTCTTCCTGCGTTACTCTTTCCTGTGTAAGCGGAAATGTCGGAGTCTGTTCGACTTCTGTTTTGCCACAAGCTACAATGTTGACAGCTAACAGAATGCATTCGATCATTACAATTTTTGTCTTGTTCATATAATCATTAAAACCTCTATTGCTTTTACATATATCTTTGTATTTGTAGCGTATCATAGGTACTTTATTTTGTCAATCAATATTTTGCACTCCGTAATATTTACTGTTCGTATATTTCATGATATAGTTATTATATTTTATGGAGGATCTATTGCATGGCATACAAAAACACTCTAATTACAGGTATTACAGATTTATTAGTTTTGACAATATTAAAAAACAAAGGTGATTGTTATGCCTACGAGATAAGCAAGTACATTACAAACGAATCAAATGAACTGCTCTCAATCTCCCCCAACACCATATATACGGTCATGTATAAACTGGAAAATGAGCATATGATCAGCGAGTACTCTGTTCTGGCAGGAAAAAAACGTACTCGTGTCTATTATCACATAGAGTCAGCCGGGGAAACTTATTTAGAAGAACTGCAACACGACTATGAAAATATGGTCTCTGGTATGTCTGCAATTTTTGATTCACTGAAGAAAGGAAACAAACATGAATCGCTTATGTAAACAATATATCTCTCAAGTGAAGCTTCTACTTCCTACCATTGGAAAATCAGAGAAAAATTATTTGACTACTTTGACAAGTAATCTGGAAGATTTCTGTGAAGACACCTCCCCTCAAACAATGGATGACTTATATAAAGAATTTGGTTCTCCTGTAGATACTGTAAATTCCTATATTTCTACACTTCCTACAGAGACTTTAATAAAACGAATTCGAACAAGTAAATATATAAGATGTCTCATTGTTGCACTAATTATTATGTTTGCATGTATAACTTCTATTTTTGCTATTACTTATTATCAAAGTTTTCAAGTTTTTAAACAAGAAGCCGTTTATTTTACTGATACAGATATTAAATAAGGAGAAGGAATTCCTATGAAAAGAAAAATTACATTATACTTAATTTCTACTATATTTTTATTATGCTCAACTCCAATTTCAACAAAAGCCGATACTATCTTTGATACTTGTCACAATACCCCATACACGATACAAACAGTCATAACCGATGCCTCTCCTTCTGCCAATTTAATGCCTTCTTTAAGCAGAACATCCCATAATATTACCAAAACCAAAACAACATATATGC
>ENA-UOJD01002514-UOJD01002514.1-human-gut-metagenome-genome-assembly--contig:-P48-NODE-2514-length-15037-cov-8.462956_pt1 | contig 15037 bp, 14 predicted proteins | sample MGYA00242342_ERZ723889 | MGnify/ENA metagenome assembly ERZ723889
GTTGGAAGTTGCTCTAATTTAACAGATGCACAAGCTCGTAGACTTGGCATTCGTATAAAAGGTGAAAAAGGAAACTATTATGCTCATACATTAAATAATACAGTAGTTGCCCCACCTCGTATGCTAATAGCTTTTCTAGAAAATAATTATAATGAAGATGGATCTGTAACAATTCCAGAAGTTCTTCGTCCATATATGGGTGGAATTGAAAAACTATCTCCAAAAAAATAAATACAAATTTAAGGAGGAGAAAAAATGATAATAAAAAACCCTAAATTTGAAATTTCAGCAGTTAGTCCAAAACAATATCCATCTAATGGATTACCAGAAGTTGTTTTAGTTGGTAAATCAAATGTTGGTAAATCTTCTTTTATAAATACTATGATTAATAGAAAAAAACTTGCCAGAACAAGTAGTGAGCCTGGTAAAACAAGACAAATTAATTTTTATAATATGGATGATAAATTCTATTTTGTTGATTTACCCGGATATGGATATAGCAAAATGTCAAAGGTTGAACAAGTAAAAGTAAATGGATTTATTGATGAATACTTACATATTAGAAAAAACATTGCTTTAATCATTCTGTTAATTGATATTAGACATGAACCTGGTAGTAATGATAAAATGATGTACGATTATATTATTAGATCTGGTTTACCTTTTATTGTTATTACTAGTAAAGCTGATAAAATTGCTGTTACAAAAGTAGATTCTGCCGTTGATTCAATACAATCAATACTTAATCCAATAAAAGACTTTACATTTTTGCCCTTTTCTGCCGAAAGAAAAATTTATACAGATAAAGTTTGGGATGTATTGGAAGAAATTTTAGAAATTGAATAATCTTTTATTAGTTGCAAAATAAAATATATAGTACTATAATATATTATATAGGTATTTGGGAAGGAATCAACAATATATATGAAAAAAGATTTAGTAAATTATCAGGATTTTAATAATATAATTTCTGACATTATTAGCAATCCTGCAGTACAAGAAATGAAAAATTTTAGACAACATTATGATTGTAGTTGTTATGACCACTGCTATTCTGTATCTTACTATTCTTTTTTAGTTTGTAAAAAATTAAAACTGGATTATAAATCTATAGCCAGAGCTGCTATGCTCCATGATTTATTTTTATATGATTGGAGAATTAGACAACCTGGTAGAAAAGGATTACATGCTTTTAAGCATCCATATGTTGCATATAAAAAAGCCTCTGCCCTTTTTTCACTTAACAAAAAAGAAAAAGACATTATTATCAAGCATATGTGGCCTATTACTGTAATTCCACCTAAGTATTTGGAATCATATATAATAACATTCGTTGATAAATATTGTGCTTTAGAAGAAGCTTATAATTATTATACAGATAAAATTATTTCAAAAAAAATATTAAGATATGCATCCATTTTTTTACTTATGCTTTTTATACATATACCTTAGCTTTATTTGAAAATTATAAAAAAAAGAAGCAACTTACAGTTACTTCTTTTTTATATATTATTCTTCTGATGCAGCTTCTGATTCTGGTTCATTTTGTACTGCTTCATACTCTTTAAATATAGCATCTTGTATTTTTTGTCTTGTTTCTTGATTGATTGGGTGAGCTATATCTTTATGTTCACCATTTGCTTTTTCTCTGCTAGGCATAGCAATAAATAATCCTTTTGGGCTATCAATAATTTTAATTCCATGAACAACAAATTCATTATCAAATGTTACTGATGCAACTGCCTTCATTTTACTTTCTGAATTTAATGTTTTATTCAAACGTACATTTGTTATTTGCATTTGAGCACCGCCTTCCAATGTTAAATATTTTTTTGTACATATCTTTTATGTACAATTATATTATTCTCCAAAAAAAATTTTTTTCCTTCTTTTTTTTACATATTTTTTTGTTACATTTATTTTTTTACTTTGTGGCCTTCCTTAAAGTTCACAACCAAATTTTTAAATATTGGGGATTTTATATTGAAAAATTCATATAATTTTTATATAATAGGCTTATCGAATTTTAAACAAAATCAATATAAAAGGAGTGTGCATTACATTGGCTAACTTAAATCAATTAAGACTTTTTAGAAATATACACATGAGAGGTATCGGTGGTACAAGTATGAGTGGAATTGCAGAAATGCTTAAACATTGGGGATTTCATGTTACTGGTTCAGATGATAACTCTTCTGAATTAACGGATAAATTGATATCTAGAGGTATTCCTGTTACAATTGGATATGATTTTGACAATCTATCAAAAGCTAGTTTAGTTGTATATACTGCTGCAATTAAACAAGATGATCCAGAGCTTTTAAGAGCTCAAGAGCTAAACATACCAATAGTTGAAAGATCTGACTTTTTAGGAGAAATTACTAAAGCATTTGAAGATACAATCTGTATTTCTGGTACGCACGGAAAAACAACTACTACATCTATGATATCTTTATGTTTTATCGAAGCCGGATTAGATCCATCTGTTCAAGTTGGAGCAATACTAAAACAACTAAATGGAAATTCACGAATTGGTAATAGTGAATATTTTATTTTAGAAGCTTGTGAATATGTAGAAAGTTTTTTAAGCTTTTATCCTAAAACAGAAATAATATTAAATATAGATAATGATCATCTTGATTATTTTAAAAATATTGATAATATAATAAGCGCTTTTGAAAAATACGTAAAATTACTTCCTAATGATGGATTATTAGTAGTAAATAGTGATGACCCAAACTGTGCTACTCTTTCAAAATGCACAGATGCAAAAGTAGTTTCATTTGGTATTGAAAGCAATAATGCTAATTTTATTGCACGTAATATTACTTTTAATTCAAACGGATTCCCAACATTTGATGTTTATTATAATAATACTTTTTATAAAACAATTACCTTATCTGTACCTGGAAAACACAATGTATTAGATGCTTTAGCATGTATTGCAACATGCCATTCTTATGGAATAGATAAACAAACTATGACCGAAGCTTTAAAAAAATTTACAGGTGCACATAGACGTTATGAATTTGTTGGTACATTCCATCAGAATATTAGTGTTTTTGATGATTATGCTCATCATCCAACAGAAATACAAGCTCTTGCTAATGCTACAAAGCAAAAAAAACATAATAAAGCTTGGATAATATTTCAGCCACATACTTATAGTAGAACTAAAAATTTATTACATGATTTTGCAAAAGCTTTAGCACCTTTTGATAATATAATTATTACAGATATTTATGCTGCTCGTGAAAAAAATACTTATGATATTAGTGCAAAAGATCTAGTTGATGAGATAACTAAAATAGGAAGAAAAGCTATTTATATATCTGATTTTGCTGAAATTGCAGAATATATAAAATCTCACGCTATAAATAATGATATTGTTTTAACAGTTGGTGCTGGCACAGTTACAAACATTGGTCCAATGATTGTAGACCATCAAAATTAATAAAATTATAAAAAAGACGGAACTATTAGATAAAAAGCCCGTCTTTTTTTCAATATTAATTGATTTATAATATAAAATTTTATTTTTCTATCACATAATCTTCTACTGATATCTCAGGATATATAAATTCGATTCCATTTTCTACTAATTTTCCTTCTGATATATGTGACTTATTAAAGTTTTTAGATCCTCGTAAAAAATATTTATATCTTATATCTTTGCTAACACTTCCAGTTCCTATTATTACAGGATCATCCCATGTTGAATCTATTGCATACCAATTTCCTTTTAAATACACATAATTCCACGCATGATTTTCTCTACTGCCTGTATCTAAATCGATTCCTTCTCCAGATACTAATACACATGGTATTTCTAATTTATCCATTAATGATTTAAATAGTCTAGCATAACCTTCACAAACTACTTTTTTATCTTTTAATGCCCCATATATATTTGAATTATTATTTGATTCTGCTAAATTATATTCTACATTATCAATAATCCAATTGTGAATTTTAACTATTTTATAATAATCATTTTTTTCTGTTACTGTACTTAAAATTTCATTTTCAGATTTTGTAACAAATTCTATTGCTCTATCAACTTCTTCTGGTGTATTAAATCCATCTATAAGATAATTTGAATTGTTTCCTTTACTTATATAAAATTCATAACTTACTTTATTACCTCTTTTTATAGTTTTTGTAACTAAACACATTTTAGAGCCATCTATGTAAAAAACATCTACATTATCGTTTCTAAAAGCATCCCATGCATTCTGAAATGAATTCATTAATGCTGTTGCCATGTCTTCATTTGTTGATAATGTTGACAATTTTGAAGATATTTTTATATAATCTTCGCCATTTTTTATTTTGTCGATATTATTTAGTATTTCTGCATAAATTATTTTTGATATATCATCTAACTGATCATAAAAATATCTGTCTTGGCTATCTGATATTTCATATATAGTATTGTCTTCATCATCAGGTTCATAATGCTCTATAAGAGCTGATAAACCTTCATCGTTAGTTATGGTACTTATGGTATCTCCAATTTTTGATTTTACCATTATCACATATTTATTATTTTTAAAATAATCTACATTATAGCATGCATATATGAATAAAATTAAAGTAATTAAAATAATTATTTTTATTATTTTTCCATATCTAGGTTTTCTTCTATATATCATATTTCTCTCCTATAAAGGTTAATATTTTAATAAACTTCGTCAACTCCAGTGGCAATTACAGTTACTATTACTTCATCTTCTAATTCTTCATTAATTACTGTTCCAAAAATTATATTTGCATCATCATCTACAATATCATTTATTATTGCTACACTATTATTTATTTCGCTTAAAGACAAATCCTTGCTTCCTTGTATATTAAATATTATTCCTTTTGCTCCATTTATATTAACAGCAGTTAATGGATTATCAATTGCTTTACGAGTTGCTATTGATAAAGCATTTTCTCCTGATGCGCTTCCTATTCCCATGTATGCTAAACCTTTTATGCCTATGATTGTTGCGATATCTGCAAAATCTATGTTTATTTCTCCAACGGTGTTTAATAGATTAGTTATTCCTACAATTCCTTGTTTTAGTATATTATCGGTTTGTTTAAATGCTTCTATCATAGTTAAATTTTCTGATTTTAATTTTAATAATTTATCATTTTCTATAACTATAAGTGCATCTACATTTTGTTTTAATTTTTCTATTCCTGCTTCAGCATTTCTTAGTCTTGTTCTTCCTTCAAATTTAAATGGCTTTGTTACAATTCCGATTGTTAATATTTCCATATTTTTAGCCATTTCTGCTATTATAGGAAGTGCTCCTGTACCTGTTCCTCCACCCATTCCAGCTGTCAAAAATAATAAATCTGTATTTACTAATTTTGATTCAATTTCTTCTGCATTTTCTTTTGCAGAATTTTCTCCAACTTCCGGGTTAGCTCCAGCTCCAATACCTTTTGCTTCATTTTCTCCTATTTGTATAATGTTTTTTGCTTTAGAGTTGGCTGCTGATATTACATTTGTATCTACTATAATAAAATCTACATTTTGAACTTCGTCTTCTATCATTCTGTTTACTGCATTGCTGCCTCCTCCACCAGCTCCTAGGACCTTTATTTTTACAATAGTTTCTTTGGTGTTTAATTCGCTACCCATATATATTTTTCTCCTCTCACATTTCTTTGCTTAGTTTATTATATATGTTAATAGTTAATATTTCAACATTTATTAAAAAAATATCTTTTGAAAAAGTTGGAAGAATTTTAGGTTATTTTAAACTATTATAATAAGCATTATACAATTTAGCATAATATCCATCTTTTACTAGTAATTCATTGTGACTCCCTTGCTCTATTATTTTTCCATGGTCTAATACTATTATTTTATCTACATTTACAATTGTTGACAATCTGTGTGCTATAAATATTGATGTTTTTTCTGCAGATATTTTATCTACTGATTTTTGAATTAGCTCTTCAGTTGTTGTATCTATGTTTGCAGTAGCTTCATCTAGTATAAATATTGATGGATTTTGTGCAAAAATTCTTGCGAATGCTATTAATTGCTTTTGACCTGCAGAATACGAGTTTCCTCGCTCTGATGCGATTTCATCTAATCCATTATTTAATGAATTTATAAAATCTGTAGCAGATGCTAGTTTTACCGCTTCTTCTACTCTTTCGTCTGAAATATCTGAATATAATTTTATATTGTCTTTTATAGATTTTGCAAATATAAATGGATCTTGTAATATTGTTCCTATATTTTTTCGTAGTGATTTTAAGTTTATATCATTTATATTTATTCCATCTAATAATATTTCTCCTTTTTGTATTTTATAAAATCTATTAATTAGATTTGTTATTGTGGTTTTTCCAGATCCTGTTTTACCTACTAGTGCTATACTTTCTCCTGGATTTATTGTAAAGCTTACATCTTTTAAAATCCAATTTTCTTTTTCATATGCAAACCAAACATGTTTAAATTCTATTTTTCCTTTTACTTCTTTTAAATCTATTCCAGATTTATCATCTTCTAAATATTCATCATGCTCTAATATTTCATAAATTTTATCTATTGAACTCATAGAATCTTGTACTATTTCTACATTTTCTATAATTCTATCTATTGGATTAAATATCTTTTTAAAATAAGTTATAAATAGGTAAATTACTCCTACATCTAGATTTATTCCTAACCATTTGTTTGCACAAAATATAACTATAATTGAAATTCCCATATTTTCTATTATTTCTACTAAAGCTGGTAATAATCCATATAAGAGTCCCAATTTTTTTGATGAATCTCGATGATTTTTAGTATATTTTTCACATTCTTCTTGCTTTTCTTTTTGTCTATTAAATATCTTTATTAATTTTATTCCATAAATTGATTCAGCTAAAAATGTATTTAATACAGTTCTTGCTTCTTTTGATTTTTCATATATTTTTTTCATCATATTTGTTATAAATATTGTTACAATTAATAGTAATGGTATAATTAATATATTTACTGCTGATAATTTGATACTTATATATATCATCATTATTAGTAACCCTATAATTATCATTATATCTTTTGGAAGTGTTGTTATTACATCACTAAATAAGCTATACACATCTTCTGTATCACTTGTTACTCTCACAAATAGTTTTCCTGATGGCGTTTTATCATGAAAACTTATATTTGATCTTTCTATATATTTATACAAGTCATTTCGTAGATTATACACTACTTTTTCTCCCATGTTGCTTGTTATTATTCTATTTATGTAATCTACAATATTGCCGACCATTACTAGTATTATATATATAATTGCAATTGTAGTAATACTTATATTTTCATATATATATAGCTTCTCTGGTAGATACTTGTCCATTACTCTTTCTAATAAAAATGGTTTTATCAGTTCGCATAAATCTATAAATAAAGCCATTAGAGTTACTAATATTATCGTTTTTTTATACGGTTTTATCATTTTTTTGAATCTGTTTATTGTCGTGCTCTTCATTGTTACCTCCTTTCAAAATTTTAAACTAGTGATTTTAGTTTAACAAAAATTCCTCGTTCTTCTGGTCTTATTGCTCTCAATCTAGGATTGTTGATTCTGCTTTATGAGCTTGATTTTGAAAGAACTCATAGTATTTTCCATTTTTATTTATTAATGAACTATGTGTTCCTTGCTCTACTATTGTTCCTTGCTCTAAAACAATTATTTTATCACAATGTTTAATATCAGATATTCTGTTTGAGATTATTATGCATGTTTTATTCTTAGTTAAATCTTTTATATTATTTAATACATGTTGCTCTGTTCTATTATCGAGTGCTGAAAATGTATCATCAAAAATTACTATACTACTATTATTTAAAAAAGCTCTAGATATAACTACTCTCTGCTTTTGCCCACCAGATAAATCTATTCCTTTTTCTCCAATTATTGTGTGAATTCCTTCTTCCATATTAGAAATATCTTCATATATCATAGCTTTTTTTGTACTTTCTTCTATTTCATCATCTTTATAATTATCTTTAAATAAGTTTATATTTTCTTTTAATGTTGTTGAAAATAGAAAATTATCTTGTGTTATATAACATATATTATCTCTTATTTTCTTTGTAGGAATATCATTAATATCTGTACCATCTATAAAAATTTTTCCTCTTTCTACATCATATAGTTTTAATAAAAGATTCATCAATGTTGTCTTTCCACTTCCTATTACACCAATTATACCAAGTGATTCTCCTTTGCTTATACTAACACTTACATTATCTAATACTGTTTCTATATATCCTGGATAATTGTATGTTAAATTTTTAATTTCGATATTTCCTTCTAAAGGCTCATAATTTTTATTATCAAACACTTCAATTTGCTCTTCTTCTAGATTAAACATTTTATTTAATCTTTCGTAAGAAACTTTTAATTTTCTAGATCTGGAGATTAACCAAGGAATCCAAATTACTGGCATTTCTAGTATTGCTAAATATCCATTAAATGCAATTAAAGATCCAATCGTTATTTCTCCTGAGATAACTAATTTAGAGCCATATAATAGTGATAATGCATATGATAGTCCAAAGCCAATATTTACACATATATCTAACATATTTTGATTTTTAGTTACACTAAGATTATTTCTTTTTACTAATAAATTCTTCATTTTGAAATTTTCTATCTGTTTTTCTTCTCCAACAAATGCTTTCATTGTTCTTATACTATCTGTGCTTTCTTGCACATATTCAGAAAGCTCTGTAAAACTTTTTTGTGCTGCTTTAAAACTTGTGCTAACTCTATTTCGTATAACAATTATGATTGTAACTGTTATAAAAATTGGTATAAGTGCAATTATAGTTAATTTCATGTTACAAGATTTATACATCATTAATATAATTATAATAAAATTCGCAATAATTCTTGTTCCATGTGATATAAATAGTGATATTGTTCTTATTACTTTTCTTACATCACTTACAAAATATGACATTACCTCACCATTTTTTATTTCATTTAACTTTTCTATTTTTACTTTCATTAGTTTTGTAAATAGTTTATCAGCTAAATCTTTTGTCATATTTATATCTATTGAAAAATCAATTTTTTTCCAAATAACTCTAGTTGTAAGTATTCCTAAACATGCTCCTAATAGTATTCCTACATATTTTAATATTTCTATTTTGTTTTCATCAGGATTATATAATAAATCAATTATCCTACCTAAAATTTTTGATGGATATGCCATAAAATATACACATATTACAATAAGAACTATTTCAAAAAATATTTTCCACTTGTATTTTTTTAGTAAACTTATCAGTTCGTCTTTCATAAAATCCCCCCTTATGTTTTCTCATCTATAACACAATATATATTAGAGCACAAAAAAAGCAGACTAATAAAAATCTGCCTCTCTTATGTAATATATATTTACGCATAATTTTTATTTGTACACCAAATAGGTTAAAACAAATAAAGACTATACTTGTTATAACCTAATTATTTAATTTTTTTCACCATTTTTCTAAACATTTCCATTTTTTAATCACTTCTTTCTTTATAAATTCTAATTTATATATTACCAAATCAGACATTTTTTGTCAACAAAAGTCATAAAAAAGAATTAGTTATTATTTTTTCATAAACCAATTCTTTTTTCTTTTTATTATTTTATTTCAAATATTTTACTACAGATAATATTAAATCTACAAGTGTTCCTGTTAAAACTACATATATTATAATGTTTTTTGTTTTTTCACTAATTTTTGAGGATATTTTTCTTACTTTTCTTTCTATAAATGGATGTATATCTTTCATAAATAAAATAGATAAAAATCCCCAAAATATAGATGCAGCTAAACATATTCTTCCTTGGATATTATATGGCTCTTTTGAATAATCCCACCATCTTATTCCAAAAAATACTTCCAATATTAATGACGTTAAATATTCTAAAATAGAGCACCATAATGTTGCAATTGCAAATTTTTTAATTATTCCACCTTTTCCTTTTATTCTTCCTGAAAGTACTACTAATACTAATGCTGCAAATCCATACATTGGACATATTGGTTCAAATAAAAATCCTCTATTTTCTAGTACTCCATCACTTACTAAAACTATTGATACATCAATTATCCAACCTAAAAAAGCATAAATATAAAAAAATACTATATATTTTTGAAACGATTTTACTATATTTTTTTGCATATACTTTCCCCCTTATTTTCTACATATTGAATTTTATCATACTTTAATTTTTTTATCAATAATACTAATAACAATCCTTGAAACCATTTATTATATAAATAAAAATCTGAAATCAATAGCTGATTTCAGATTTTTATGAGAATAACCTTATTAATTTTTTTATTTCCTAATAACTTTTTTGAGCCAGATTCAAATAATATAAATATATTATCATTTGATGTTGTATAAATTTCTTCAGAACAAGGTGGTAGTATGGTTTTATTTTGATTAATAAATTTTTTATTATCAATTTTTCCAATTAATAGCGCTGAATCATTATAAACTCCGTATGACTGTGAAAGTGCAACTGTTCCATTTGATAAGAAAGCTATTCCTTGTATTTTTTTAGGTATTGTAATCTGCTCTTGTTCACAAAAATTTAATGAATATCTTACCATTATACTAGAATTGTCTCTATTAAATGTAGCTACATAAATGCAATTATCATATTTATTATAAGAAATGCATGATGGTATAATATTTATCTTATAATTTGTAATGTAATCTATTATATCTCCATCATTTGATTCATATATTTCATCTGAATTATATGCTCTTATGCTTCCGTTTTTACTATCACAAACATATACAATTGAGTTATTTGCAGTTATTCCTCCTACATGAACTTCTACTGAATTTTTCAAATATACTGTTTTTATATAATTTCCTTCAGTATCTATTATATATAAACAGCTATTCCTCTTTTTTTCATAATCATATGCACTAATTAACCTGTATTTGTATTTCCGGCTATTAACTAGACATATTCCTTGTGGAACATATTGTGTATTTAATTTTGGAATTTCATAAAAGTTCTCTCTTTCCTTAGAATAATCAATATTGTAGTATTTATCAAGTATCATCTCTGTTTGAGTTTTTATATATTCAGATGATGAACAAAAACTTAATAATACTACGATTAAAAAAAGAACACTTTTTTTAATCATTTTATCTACTCCTCTCACTTATTTAGTGTTTTTTTTATTATCGCATATTTTGTCACATTTTGCAATTATAAAAAGGATACTAATTGTTTACAGCTCTTCTTTTCTTCTATTTTTTGAAACTATATTATTTGCAAATATAAATATTATCGAAAAAGCTAATACAATTATCATATAAATACATATATTTTTTATTATTTCTATAGTAAAGTTAGTTGTAGCTGCTATAGTATTATTATTTGATATAAACCAATATGATGGTAAAATTCTTGCTAATTTTAAAACAAAATCTGGTAAATATTCTTGTGGTACAAAAGATCCACATATAAAACTTGACCCCAATGCTATAACATTAACAATTCCATTTATAGCATCTTTATTTTTTACTATATTTCCAATAAACGTTCCTATTGTCATTGCAGTTATACAGAATATAAGTGAGTTTATTATAAACCACATTCCACTTGTAGTAAACATTATATCTGAATATAATACTATACTTATTGCAACATATAATATCCAGATTCCCAATGCTAAGGTTGCATTTCCTAGCAGTATTTGAGAATTTATTTTTTTATATGATGTTCTACTTATTAGGTTTCTTCTTTTTATTTTAAGCTCATTAAATTCTCTAATTACAATACTTGCAATATAAATACATAATACTAAGAAACCATAGTTTGCAAAATTATAATAAAATTTCACTTTTTCAAGCATTCCTGCATCTAATTTATTTTCCACTTTTACTTCAACTACATTTTTTAAATCTTCATTAATTTTGTTTATGATTTCATCTTCTGTCATTCCTGCAATATTATATGCTTTCGCTATATTTAAATATTTTTCGAGTAGCATTTGAGAAAATGTTGAATAACTTGCTGTTGATTTTTTCATTTCTATTTGTGGATTTTCTCCACTTAAAAATTTTTGAGTATATCCTTGGGGAATTATCATTATTAAATCTGTTTCGCCATAAAATAATGCATCTGCTAACTTTTCTTCATTATTTTCAATTTCTAAGATTTCTGCATTTTCTGCTATATAATTTTTAAAATTTTGTAAGAACTTTGTGTCTTCATCATTATTTATAATTGTTATAGTTGGCTTTTCTGCTACATAGCTCGTAACATTTTCAGTGGAAGTACTGGTAGTAAAAATAGCAAAAAATAGAGTTATTCCTAAATAAATTAGTATCATTGGATATTGTTTTTTTATTATTTTTAAATATGTATTAAATACTGTCATATTTTTTCCTCCTTATAAAAATATAAGAAATAACTATCATGACTGTAGAGAATAAAGTCAAGCCAATGATATTGCTGTAAAATCTATCCATTGTATTGTAATAATATAATGAATAAAATCCATCTGTTATCATATTTACTGGATTTATTTTTGCTAATATTGGTGCATTCTTTTGTACAATATATTTCATAGATACTCCCATCATTCCAGATAAGAATGAGCATACCATTGTTATAGCTAGTAATATTCCTGTTTTTATTCCATCTGATTTTTTACTCGATACTCCTACTAATAAACCTAAAGATGTTCCAGCTAGGCAACCAAATAGTGATAATAAACATACATATCCTAAATTACCACCAAAACTTACTCCTAATATGAAATACAAATATGCTATTAGTATTGAAGTTTCTATAAATTGTATTGTTAGTGCTACTAATAAAGAAATCAATAATACCTTTAATTTATGTACAGGTGCAATACTTATTCTTGCACCTTTTGCACTTAAATTTGCTTCTGTTTCATTTACCACTATTAATGATAAAAATCCACCATATAAACATGCCATTCCTATTAGAGTATAAAATTCGATTTCCATCATGTTCATATTTTTACTTGATGAATCATCAAAATAGTTATTTTCTGATAAAAATATTTCTTTTACTACATTCATTATTGATTCTGGGTTATATTCATAAATATTTTGAGCAACATTTTCTAATTGATACACCTGATCAATCACATATTTTATTATTGTTTGATTTATTCCATTTTCTTTTACAATTACAGAAGTATTTTCAGTGGATAGAATATATCCATCTATTTTTCCTTCATCTAATAGCTCTTTTGCTTTTAATTCATCAACATATTGTATATTAAAAATTTTATTTTCACTATCTTCAGAAAGAGACTTTAATACATTTTTTAATGTTTGATTATTTTCAAACTGCTCGTTTTGTATAACAGCTATATCTATTGCTTTTAATTTACTGTCATTTTCTATATCAGAAAATGCAAAATAAAATAATGTTGCAAGTACGATTGGAAAAATCATTGTCCAAAATATCATACTTTTATTTCTAATTAAAATTTTAAATCTATTTTTAAATATATGACAAAACATTAATCTCTTAACCCCTTTCCTGTTAGCTCTAGGAACACATCATTAAGACTTGGTAATTCAGAAAAAATTTTGCTATATTTAACATTATTTGATTTTAAGAAGTCGACTAAATTACTTAAATTATCTTCTCCTTTTTTATATATTACATATAAAGTTTCATTTTCATTTGTAGCACTAATTACATTGTTCAATTTTGAGACTTTATCTACTAATTCTTGTGTTAAATTTTCTATTGTTATTGTTATCTTTTCTCCTGTTGATATCAAATTTTTTAGCTCTTCTTTTGTTCCAGATGCTATAACATGTCCACTATCTATTATTACTATCTTCTTACATATTTGTTCAACTTCTTCCATGTAGTGTGTTGTATAAATTATTGTTGCTCCATTTTCATTTAATTTTTTTATTCCATCTAATATATTATTTCTGCTTTGTGGATCTACTGCAACAGTTGGTTCATCAAGTATGATTAGCTCTGGTTTATGTGCTACTCCACAAGCTATGTTTAACCTTCTTAATAGACCTCCACTTAATTGCTTTGGATAAAATTTCTTAAATTCTCCTAATCCAACCAATTTTATTGCATCTTCTACATATTGTTTTCTTTGTGCTTTATCAAAAATATATAAACCACAAAAATAATTTATGTTTTCGTATACTGTGAGTTCAGCAAATACCGCTACATCTTGGAAAACTACTCCTATTTTAGATTTTATATCATAACTTTCTGGAGTCATTTCTTTTCCGAATATTTTAATACTTCCTGAGTCATAATTTAATAATGATAATAAACAATTAATTGTTGTTGATTTTCCACTTCCATTTGGCCCTAATAATCCAAATATTTCACCTTTTTTTACACTTAAAGATAAATTATCTAACGCTTTGTATTTTCCTCCATATGTTTTATTTAAGTCTTTTATTTCTACAATATTTTCCATATTTTTTTCAAATCCCTTCTTCTAAGATTTATTTTATCTATTGTCTTATATTTTCACTTTCTTTTAAATATCCAAATATAATCACATTTTTTTCATCTTCTGTAAGTTTTCTTCCTAAATATTTCATTTGAGATTGCATTTCTTGTACTGCTTTTTCTAATGCATCATCTAATCTTTTGGTTGAAAAATAATCCTGATCATTTTTTACTTTTTTGGCATAATGTTCTTTTTTTACTCCATAAACATATAAAGCTATTGCAATTCCTAATATTATTCCTAATACCATGAAAATATATTTTTCCATTTTTATTCCTCCTATTGTTTTGCATATTTTATCATATTTATTTTATTTCGTATAGTGGGGACGGGGCAAAAAATTAAAGTTGCCGGTAGGGACGGAGATTATTGACACAAATTGAACTTCGTTTTAGTGATTAACATTTGAAAAAGTGCTTTTAAATAAACCGTCTTGAGGAGTTAATATATATAATTTCGAAATAATTAATGGCTCCTTCCATAATTTAAGAAATTCTAAGCTCAATTTTGGGT
>ENA-UOJD01002516-UOJD01002516.1-human-gut-metagenome-genome-assembly--contig:-P48-NODE-2516-length-15036-cov-6.294106_pt1 | contig 15036 bp, 8 predicted proteins | sample MGYA00242342_ERZ723889 | MGnify/ENA metagenome assembly ERZ723889
GATGGAAATTTTGGCAAAAGGTTAAAGAGTGTCATGGTTCCCGAAAAAGAAGGAGGCTGCACATTTACACTTCAAAACGGAAGATGTCCGTTTCTTAACGATAATAATCTGTGTGATTTGTATATTGCGTTGGGAGAAGACAAGCTGTGTGATACGTGTGCGGAATTTCCGCGATTTATTAATGAATACGGAAGTGTGAAAGAGATAGGAATTGCACCATCATGCAAGACGGCTGGCGAGATAATATTTAATTATGATAAAGTTCTGACATTTGACGAGGAAGAGGACGGTAAGCCGCTAACAGGCTATAATGATATAGATGGTTTTTTGTATATGCAGCTTCGTAATGCAAGGAAATGTGCATATGATATTATTCAGAATAAAAAATATACACCTGATGAAGTCTGTCTTATACTTATTGAATATGCTATACGCATACAGAAGCATATGGATGATGAAAGGGACGATTTGATTGCCAATGTTGTAAAATCTTTTAAAGATGAAAAAATACTTGATAAGATTATAGCTGATGCAAAGAAAAAGAAAACATGTGATTCATTCAGAGGCTTTAAAGATATAGGCAGATTTTTTGAAAAGTTTGACGGAATGGAAGTGATTAACCCGGATTGGCTGAAGTATTGTGATATTCAGGAAAAGTTTATGAAATCTTGTCATGATGGTTCATCATATGAAAAATATGTAATTGAGTTTGAGGAATATTATAATGACAGACAGTTTGAGTACAGGCAGCTTCTTATATACTATATTTACCGGTATTTTCTGGATGCAGTTTATGATATTAATATTGTGCTTAAAGTAAAAAATGCGATAATCGGATATGCAGCATTACGACATCTAGATGTTGCAGCGTGGGCGGCTAATGGCAAAAAACTTTCAAAGACCGAGCAGGTTGATATTGCACATCTTTATTCAAGACAATTTGAACATTCATATACTAATTTTGAAAAATATAGTGAGAAATTCATGAGCATGAGATGTTACGGATATAGCAGCTTAAGAAGAATGATGGTATGAGTTATAAAAATAAATAAAAATTATAAAAAAGACAATTATCAATAAAAAAAGGATAATTGTCTTTTTTTATGCAAAAACAAACATTCTACGTCGTGAAAACAGCGTTCTACGTTGAATTACACCATTTTAGTTTTTGCTTAATATATAATAAAAACAGCAAAAAAATTATGAATCCAGCAAAAATTGAGGAAGAAATTATTCTGAATTTATTAAAAAGTGTATTGACAGAAAAATACCGGGGGTGGGGGTAAAATAAATTTTGTATAAAATATTATTTTTGGAGAAAAGATGTTTTTTAAAAATAAATTAGAAAGATTGTTAGAACGAATCTGCGTGATAGTTTTATGTGTAATCACGGCAGTGATGGCAATACCTGTAAAATCGATGACAGCAGCAGGTTCGGCATCGGTGGTTTTGGAGATTTTATATGAAGGGGATACTGTTAATGTAAAGTTTAAGATGGTATCAAATCCCGGAATTGCGGGAATGTCGTTTAAGCTGTGCTATGACAGCAGTTTATTAAGTATTGTTTCGGTTGATGAAACTTTGGATAGTTTTAAATCATCAATTATAAATCCCGACGGGGACGGATTTGTGGGATACGCATATGCACAGGCAAAGGATTGTAAAGACACGGGAACTGTGTTTTCTATAACCTTTAAAATAAATCGCGAGAATGAGAAAGAATTAACTTATGAGTCGGTTTATATTGATGAGTTTGACACTTGCGATTCTAATCTTGAAGATGTCAATACAGACATAAAAGTACAGTTTTCAGATAAGAACGCACAGAATATACAAAACAAACAGAATTTACAGAATATGCCGGAAGAACAGACTGGAGTTAAAGGTCAATCAGACAGTATAAATAAATCAGATAGCATGGATAAATCGGACAGTAAAAATATAAACGGTACAGAAGAAAATAGTGTTTCTTTAATAGAGGTAAATTCATCAGATACGGTTAAATCAACGAATGTAATAATTGTAATTGTTATAGCTGTAGTAGTAATTGCAATTGTTGCATTGTTGCTTTTAATAAAGAAAAAATCAGGGAAAAACAGGAGGAGTTAAAAAATGAAAAGAAAAAGCAAAGCAATTATAGCTGCATTTTTAAGCTTATGCCTTATTGCAACAACTGTTATAGTGTCAACAGGCAATGCATTTGCAGGCGATGCAAACGTAGGAGAGCTTGCTGTAACTTCAGCACAGGGCTATGAAGGGGATACAGTAAAAGTAACTGTATCATATAACAATAATCAGGGAACAGCGGGATTTGAATTCAGAATGTATTATGATCCGGATGTGTTGGAATTAGTAAAGACAACATTATCGGAAGATGTATTTATCGAAGATGTAGTTATATTGGGAGATAAAAATGCTAATGAAAAAATGACAAATTTTGTATCTTATGCAGTTGCAATGGCAAAAGATAACAAAAAGAGCGGAGAATTGTACACCGTAGAATTTAAAATTAAAGATGGTGCCGCAATAGGAAATACAGAGTTAAAAATAACAGATTTAGTACCTTCTAATTTTGATGGTGATTTGATAACGGTAAATTCAAAAAACTCTTATGTAAAAGTATTATGCAAGCATGCAGATACAGAAGAAGTTGTAAAAGAAGCTGTAACATGTACAAAGGACGGCGTAACAGAAGTAAAATGTAAAAAGTGCGGCGAATTAATTGATACAAAGACAGTTAAGTCAACAGGCCACAAGTTCGGCGAATACAAAGTAGTGACAGAGGCAACATGTTCAAAAGACGGATTAAAGAGAAGAACGTGCAGCGTATGTAACGAGGTAGAAGAGGTAAAGATACCGGCAACAGGAAAACATACAGCAGTAACAGAGATAACAAAGAAAGCAACATGTACAACAGCAGGCGAAAAAGTAACAAAGTGCAGCGTGTGCGATAAGGTGCTTTCAACAGAAGAAATCCCTGCAACAGGCCACAAATATAGCGATTATGTTATAAAAAAAGACGCAACGGAAACAGAAGATGGTATTCTTGAAAGAACATGTACTGTATGCGGCGAGACAGAAAAAGTAACAATTCCAAAACTGGAATCATTAAAAACGGAAGTTAAAGATGAAAAGGCAGAAAATCCTTTGGCATCACAGTATACAAAGGGCGAAGATATTACATTTACTGCTATAGGCATCGGAATGGATAATGTAAATCCTCAGGCAGGCGATATGAGATATGTACCTGCAAAATGGAGCATTAATCCGAGCGGTGAGTGGACATCTGCACCGTATACGGCAACATTTGCAGTAGCTAATGCAGGTGATTATGAACTTAAGGTTGTATACAACCGTGAAGTTTACAAGGATGGAAAATGGGTAGCAGACGGAGTGACAATCACATCAAAGACAGCAATAACTATAGCAGAAAAGGCAGAAACACCTGATAATGGAAATAACGGAAACACAAATAATGACAGCACAACACCATCAGGAGATGCTTCAACAGATAATAATGCATCAGTAAGCACAGGTGATACATCAATTTATGTAATGATTATGGCAGTAATAATGATGATGGCTTCTGCAGCAGTAATAGTTGAAAAGTCAAGAAAAGCCGTTAAATAACAGAAAATAAAAAATATAAGAAACAGTACAAGAACAGTAAGTTTCTTAATAATGTTTAAAAACAGGTGGACGGAGGGAAACTTTCGTCCGCTTTTTTTATAGGAATATTTTTGAAATGGGGAATGTTATGGGAAAAGCATACACATATAAAAAGACAATTAAACGTGCGGCATGTGCAATGCTGGCGGCAGGATTGGTATTTACGGGATGTCCGGAGGTCTTTTTGAGCCAATCTGTATTAAAAGTGCATGCGGCACAGGGGTATGAAAGCCTGGTTAAATCATGTATAGACAATATTAATACATTTGATGCAGATGATGAAAATACATATTTAACAGAGATAATTAACGGATTGGAAAGTGATGAAATTGATGCGGCAAATAAATATGTTGAAGAATTAATGCGGCAGAGTGATTATTATTGGCTGAATTTGTGTTTTATAAGCGATTTTATCGGAAACAGTGTTCTTTGGTACTCTGTAAAAGATAAATATGTAAATAAAGATAATACAATAGATAAAATAACAGCAAAAAATGATTATATTAAATTACATACAAGACTTGATAACGGTGAATGGAAAGAATTGCTTGCGGAAGAAATAGATAAAGCAAGCGGAAGAATAGATATTTCGGATTGGAGATTCACCACAGAAAAAATTGCGGAAATGTATAGATATTTGAATGATTTAAGAGTTTCCGACAGACAGTATTATTGGATTGATTCTGTTAAAATCAGTGATGATGGTACATATATTAAAAGTGTGCTTGTCTCTGCTAAAGATAAATACACAAATGAAAATAATCAGACGATTAATAAAGAACAGGCAGGAAATGATTTTGATGTATTACAGAAACGGTTAAAAAACGGAGAAGAAATTAAAATTATTGAGGAAAGAATAACTGAAGGTAAGTATTCGGTGGCTTTGCCATATAATGTTTATACTGTTCAGTTAAGAGACTTAAAAATAAATAAGGACAGAGCAGGTGATATATACAATTATGTCAGATATTTGAGCACGAAACCCCAATATTCTTACATAAATTATATTTTACGGGAATATGACGAAGATTATCTGGCGGCATTATCATTAACGGTTCCTGCTGAATTTTTTAACGAAGAAAACAAATTTGATGAGAAATTATCTTACGCTAAATATAATAAATTCAACAAAAGAATAGCAGACCTTACGGCACAGATAGATGAAAGTATGTCGGATTTGGAAAAAACGCTGGCGATATATGAATGGGCAATGAGGGAATGTGAATATGATTATAAAAATTTTGTTTTAGACACGATTCCTACAGAAAGTTATCAAAAAGAAGGTGTGGTTTATAACGGACTGGCTGTGTGTAGCGGATATGCAGACTTTATGGAATATATGCTTAGAAAATATAAAATAACCAATTATATTGCATCTTCATCGGATTTGGATCACGCATGGAATATAGTTAATTTGGATGGTATCAACTATCATCTTGATGCTACATGGGATGATGAGGGAAAAGATTCGTTTTGGGAAGGTGTATATAATACAGATTACTTTTTGAAAAGTGATGATGAAATTACAGAATTGAACCATTACGGTTGGTCAGAGACAGTAAAGTGTGATAAAAGCGATTCATATGAGGGCTATATTTTCAGAAATAAAAATGCTAAGCAATTTAATTATTACAATGGTTATTGGTATTATATATGCAATACAAAGACGATTGTAAAATCAAAAATAGATGGAAGCGAAGCCACGGATTTTAAAACATTTAAGGAAATCATCGGTATGTATATTTATGATGATTATATGTATATTGCAACGCGTAAAGATGTATATAAAATCAATATGAAAAATCAATCCGAATCGGAAGTTATATTCAAATGCGATGAAAATGAAGGATTTGATTATATTGATGAATTTGTATTAAAACAGGGAAAAATAAAAATTGACAGCCCAAGTAATACAAAGATTTTTGAACTTCCTGAGATTGCGTATACACCTGCTGTTCCTGTTACCTACGGTGATGCCAACGGTGACGGAAAAATCGACAGCCGCGATGCTGTATTAATCAAAAAATACGTTGCGGGATTCACAGGATTTACAATCGACCTTGAAGCGTCGGATGTCAACGCCGACGGCAAAGTTGACACAAGAGATGCTGTTAAGATTCTTAAAAAGATTGCTGGGTTTGATGTGACACTCGGAGCGGCATAAATGAAAAACATTTATAACATATAAAACTGTATTTATAAGATAAAAGGAGAATTGATTTATGCGTATCAAACAGGAAATTAAAATTAAATTTCTTTCGGCAGCGATGGTAGTGTTACTGATATTTTCGGGTATATTCGGCGGGATTGGATATAGGGCATATGCGGCACAAACCACTTATTCTGAAAATGACACAGTGACGATTTCGGATAATGAAACGGAAAACAAGTACCCTGAAATAACACCTGAAAGCACAAGTTATTTATATTGCTACAATCAGCTTGCAACTTGGGATTCTGGTGAGACCATGCAGCGATATTATAAAGATTTAAGGGATATATGCTGGGATTTTTATAATGGTGAGCTGGAAGCTACATATTATTTGTTTTGGGAAGATGAAAATGACAGCAGTAATAATGAATATGAGTGGTGTATAGACAAATTGCTGCATAAAAGCGACTATAATCTCACTGAAGATGAGTACGCAATAGTTGAAACGGCTTTGTATGAAGACATGCCGATATTTTATTTTTTATATTCAATGTATTCAACAGGTGACGATGAAGACGGAAATACCGATTATACAACTGCAAGAGCGGGAATTACAATTAAAAATGATGATGATATTATAATATATATCTTAAACCGCGATGATTCATGGTCAGTAAATTATCGGGACAAGTCAAGAAGAGCAGAATGTAGGAAACTTATAGAAAAAAGAATTCATGAATATTATGATTTGACAAAAGAATATGCAACAAATTATGAAAAGCAGACTGCTGTATTTGATGAAATCTGTCTGAATTCAGATTACTATTACGGTGATGATGAAAATACACAATATTATACACATAGTATTATGGGAAGTGTAGAGAAGAAAGATTTTGTATGTGAGGGATATGCGAAGGCAGCACAGATATATCTTAATTACATTGGTGTAGATACGATATTGTTGTCAGGATATGCAGATGGCGGCGGACATGCGTGGAATGCAGTAAAGTTAGACAATGGTAAATGGTACTTATCGGACCTTACATGGAGTGATGATTCAATAAGAATCGATAAAGAGCATTTTGGTGACACGGCAGGAGTGAACAGCATAAATACAGCATTTGTAAATATGCCATATAAAACATTTTCACAGAGACATTCGCAAAATCTTACATTTAAAGCATTGGAATATGCCGACGATTCGGATTATTATAATTTTTATGATGTATATATTACATTGGAACAGGAAAATACATTAAGCAAAGAAGAGATAACAAAAATAGTTTCGGATAAAATCATTGAACTTTTAAAAAATAATATATCTAAAGCGGTTATTGTATATGAAAATTTTGAATATTATGAATATCCGGAGGTTTTTTTTGCTGCATGCAGTTCGGCTTTTAAAAATATATACAACGAAACAGGTGTTGAGTGGACGTATACATTGGGCGAGCCGTGTTCTTCCGATTCATTATGGGATTTGAAGGACGAAGAAGGAAATTACATATTAAATGAAAATAATGAACGTATTAAACTGATGCGTAGTAATGTATTATTTTCAGTCAAAGAACAATCAGGAGAGTATACATTTTTAAAATATAATATTCCCGGAAACGGAGCATATATTACTGCCAGCGATTATATAGGAAGTAAGATATTAAATATACCGGAAACTTTGAACGGGCTTAAAGTAATTAAGATTGGAGATGTTAATACGATTGACTGTGAGAAAGTAATTCTTCCGTCTACGGTAAAAATTATAGGAGGGGGTGGATTTCGAGGCAGTAAAATAAAAAAAATAGAATTAAATGATGGATTAATAAGAATTGATTACGAAGCATTTTTAAACTGTGAAGAATTGAAATCAATATATATACCGAAAAGTGTTGCGTATATAGGAGAAAAAGCTTTTGGATATGTATTTGGTGACAATGGTTTTGAAAAAACAGATGGTTTCACAATTTACGGTGAAGCAGGCTCAGCAGCACAAAAATATGCCGAAGATAACGGATTCGCATTCATTGAGGGCAGAATGAACGAAATAACCTACGGTGATGCCAATGGTGACGGAAAAATCGACAGCCGTGACGCTGTAGTAATTAAAAAATACGTTGCGGGATTCACAGGATTTACAATCGACCTTGAAGCATCGGACGTCAATGCCGACGGAAAAGTTGACACAAGAGATGCCGTAAAGATACTTAAAAAGATAGCAGGTTTTGATGTGACGCTCGGAGCAGCATAAGCATAGGAGGAATGTATAATGAGATTAAAAAGAATATGTAAGAGCATTACATGCATTGTAATGTCAGCAGGATTTGTATTTACAGGAATACCACATACGGTTTCCTATGATGCAAAAAAATTGGAGACAAATCTTGTAAGTGTTTTGGCGGCTGATTCATTACAATATTCAGATGGAAATACAACTTTTAAATATGAAGAATTAAATGATGGAACAATAAAACTTACTGAATGTGTAAAAACGGCAAAAGAATTAATCATTCCAGCTGAAATTAATGATAAAAAAGTAAGTACAATAGGTTTGAATTTTACCAGTTACAATTCTTCAATTGAGAAAGTGAGTATACCTGAAGGTGTTACAACATTGGATTCTTTTGCTTTTGATTCTTGCGAGAACCTTGAATCAATAAATATACCATCTACAGTAACATTTATAGGACATGGAACATTTAAAAATTGTAGTTCATTAAAAGAAATAGAAATTCCAGATAATATTACAAGATTATATTTTTCAACATTTGAGGGATGTTCTTCTCTTGAAAGTGTTAAGCTGCCAGAAAATCTTACGCAGATGGATAGTTATGTTTTTAGAAATTGTAGTAGTCTTATAGAGATAAGTATACCAGAAAATTTAGTAGAGATAAGCGGAGATTATGTATTTAGTGGCTGTAGCAGGTTAAAAAAGGTAAAACTTCCATCAAAACTTACAAATATTAAAAATGGTACATTTTATAACTGTATGTCGCTTACAGATATTAGTTTTCCATCGAGTGTAAAAACTATAGGGGATTACGCATTTAGCGGCTGTTCATCATTAACAGTGATTACGCTGCCTGATAATATAGAGAAAATGGGGAAGAGAGTTTTTAAAGGATGTATTAATCTTGAAAAAATCAATCTGGCGGTTTCAAACGCTAATTACATTATTGATAATGATGCTATATATGAAAAAAACACAAATAATCTTGTTACATATACTTCTGGAAGCAAACAGAAAAATTTTATAATTAAAGATGGAGTTACCGAAATAGATGCACAAATTTTATTTGATTGTATAAATACTGAAATAATTACATTGCCGGAAAGTCTTGTAGATTTCAAATATAATATATATAGTTCGGATGGAATGAGTGAATGTGAAAATCTAAAAGCAATAAATATATCTGATAATAATAATATATACAGAAGTATTGATGGTGTTTTATATAGTAAAGACTTGTCAAATTTAATTGTTTTTCCTGCAAATAAAACAGATTCGTATGTTATAAGCGACAAAACTGTGACAATAGGAAATTCTGCATTTGCTGGAAATGATAAAATGACATCAATAGATATTCCTTCAAATGTAAAATCAATAGAATCAATGGCATTTGGTGGGTGTAAAAATCTAAAAGATGTAAAACTAAATGAAGGTTTGGCAAACATAGGAAGCAATGCATTTATTGCATGTGATAATTTAGAAAATATTGAAATTCCAGATTCAGTACAAGAAATGGCGTCGGGTGTCTTTCTGGATTGCAAATTATTGAAAAATGTAAAGCTTTCGTCAAATATGAAAGTGCTTGAGGATACCATGTTTTATGACTGTTTTAGTCTTGAAAATGTTATTATGCCATTAAATCTGGAACAAATATATCCAGATACATTCACAAGCTGTCATAATCTTAAAAAACTAAATATTCCTGAAAGTGTTAAATATATTAGTAATTATGCTGTTGTTGACTGCATTAATCTTGAAAGTATTACAATACCATCGGATGTTAATGATATTGGCGAGATGGATTTTGGATATATTTTGGATAATGGAGGTTTGGTAAAAAAAGAAAATTTTAAAATATATGGAGCAGATGGAAGTACAGCACAAAGATATGCAAATGATAATAACTTTGAATTTATAGAGATAAAAAGTGTAAGTTCTGAGGACGGAATAAAAATTGAATATACAAATGATACTACAATAGGAGAAGAAGACGTAAGTATAAGTCTTGTGACAAAAAAACTTTCAAATAGTGACCCTGAATATGCAAAAATTAATTTTGATGGAAAAATAGAAGATACAGGTATAAAACCTGATACAGTACAATTTATTGCTTACGAAATATCATTAAAAAATGAAAGCGGTGTGACAGTGCAGCCGGATGGGAGTGTTTTTGTAAAGATACCAGTGTTTTCAGATTATAATAGCAAAGATTATAAAGTTTACTATGTTAATGAAAAAGGACAGTTTACCAATATGAATGCGGAGTATCAGTCAGGATATGTGGTGTTTACAACAAAACATTTCAGCACATATCTTGTGACTAGGACTAATTTGGTATCTTCAGATGATGTTACATACGGTGATGCCAATGGTGACGGAAAAATCGACAGCCGTGACGCTGTAGTAATTAAAAAATACGTTGCGGGATTCACAGGATTTACAATCGACCTTGAAGCATCGGACGTCAATGCCGACGGAAAAGTTGACACAAGAGATGCCGTAAAGATACTTAAAAAGATAGCTGGTTTTGATGTGACGCTCGGTGAAGCGTAATGAAAGTTTAAATATAATAATATTGATATGGCGGCTGCGAGTCGTCATGTCAATTAATACAGGAGGATAGTTTATGAGAATAAAAAAAATCACAAAAAAGACATGTAAAAGCATAGCATGCATTGCACTGTCAGCAGGGCTTGTATTTACAGGACTTCCGTTTGCTGGAGCAAATTCAGGAAACAGAAAATGGCAGGAGAGTGCAGCGACAGGACTTATGCAGGTTCAGGCGGCACAGACAACTTATAATTACACGGTTGGCAATTCAACGTACACTTACACAATTTTGACAGATGATACTGTTAAAATAACAAAATACAAAGGAACAGACGAAAGTATTGTTATTCCTTCCGAGATAGACGGTAAAAAGGTGACGGTTATAGGAAGTTCGGCATTTTATGGATTTAAAAGTCTTAAAAATATAGAAATTCCTGATGGAATTACTTCGATTGAAAACTATGCTTTCTGCCAATGCTGGTCAATAACGAGTCTTTCGGTTCCTGAAAGTGTTACAAGCATTGGAACGGGTGCGTTTAGATTTTGCGGTGATTTGAAAGAGATAAAGCTTCCATCAAATCTTACTGTTTTATCAGACAGCCTTTTTGGAGCTGATGCAAATCTTGAATACATAACATTTGGTGATGCTGAAAAAACAGATACAGTCATTATACCTGAAACGGTTCAAAAAATCGGTAATTACGTATTTATGAACTGTGAAAAAATAAAAAATATCAAGCTTCCGTCAAATCTAAAAAGTATAGGAAAAACCTGCTTTCAAGGCTGTATCTCATTAACAGGCCTGTTTATACCTCAAAGTGTAGAATCAATAGGAGGCGGAATTTTTGGAGATTGCGATGCTTTACAAAGTGTTGAGATTGAGGATGAAAATAATAATTTCATATTCAAAGACGGAATATTATACGATGTGAAAAATGGAATACTTGTCAGTGCGGTAAACTCACTGATACCAGAAAAAGTAATCGTAGACGAATGTACAAAGACTATAGATTATTCTGCATTTGCTGATTGTAATAATCTTTATGAGATTGAAATACCACAGGGAGTTGTAAACATTGGTGAAAAAGCGTTTGCAAGACTTGATAATTTGAAAAATATTGACATTCCTGACAGTGTTACCAATATTACGACGTTGGCATTTTATAGGTGTAACGGACTTGTTTCAGTACAAGTTCCCGGAAGTGTAACAGCAATTAAAAATGGTACGTTCAGGGAATGCAATAATTTAAAAAAAGTTATATTAAATGAAGGAGTTACAAAGATAGATGGTTCGGCATTTATTTTTTGTTCGTCACTAGAGCAGATTAAATTGCCACAATCACTTGTGTCAATAGGTTCGGGTGCATTTGACAACTGCACATCACTTATATCAGTAGAACTTCCGGATAATGCTATAATTTCAAGCGATACATTTAAGGAATGCAAAAATCTTTCTGATATAGTCATTTCGGATACAAATAACAATTATATTGTAAAAAATGGTATTTTATATAATAAGAATATGACAAGAATACTGTGTTATCCTGCAGGAATTAAAGATACAGAATTTTCTGTGCCTGATACAGTAAAAACTATCGGGGATTTTGCATTTTATGGTGCAAAAGTTTTGGAGAGTGTAGATATTCCCGATAGTGTTATTGCAATTAATACGAATGCTTTTGGAGAATGCAGCGGACTAAAAGAAGTAGTAATTCCGGATTCTGTGACAAGCATGGGAGAGGCTGTATTTTATAAATGTACTTCATTGGAAAAAGTAAAGCTTTCTGTCAATATAACAAGTCCTAATCCAGCGGTATTTCAATATTGTTCAAGTCTGAAAGAAGTAGTACTGCCTGAAAGCATGAAGTTTATATCATTTTTTATGTTTTCATATTGTAAAGAGATTACAAATATTGTACTGCCTGATAAATTAAATTCTGTTTTAAGAAGTGCATTTCAAAATTGTGATAATCTTAAAAATATTACAGTTCCAAAAAATGTAACAACAATACAGGATTATGCTTTTGGCTATTATTATGATGAACAGAGTGCAACATATAAAAAATATGATGATTTTACGATATCAGGCTATGCCGGAAGTAAGGCACAGGAATATGCCGAGGCAAACGGAATCAGATTTATTGAGCTTAACGAAAAAGAGACTACAGACGGAATCAAGATAGAATATTCAAAAGACGATTCTTCAATAGGAGGAGACAATGAAGAAAAAATTAGTCTTGAAAGCAGGCAGCTTACAGAATCGGACGAAGAATATTCAAAGATTGATTTTACAGGAAAAATAGAAGATTCAGATGCAAAACCTGAAGACGTAAAATCTGTTACATATGAGATTTCGCTGAAAAACGAGAGCGGACAGACAGTTCAGCCGTCCGAAAAAGTCACAGTTAAAATACCTGTTCCTGATGGTTACATGGGAGAGAACTGTAAGGTTTATTATGTGAATGAAAAAGGTAAGTTTACTAATATGAATGCAGTTTGTCAGAATGGATTTCTGATTTTTGAGACAGGACATTTCAGTACATATCTTGTAACAGAGACTAATATAAAGACAGTTTCTGAAATAACCTACGGTGATGCCAATGGTGACGGAAAAATCGACAGCCGTGACGCTGTAGTAATTAAAAAATACGTTGCGGGATTCACAGGATTTACAATCGACCTTGAAGCATCGGACGTCAATGCCGACGGAAAAGTTGACACAAGAGATGCCGTAAAGATACTTAAAAAGATAGCAGGTTTTGATGTGACGCTCGGTGAAACGTAAATTTAACAACCCGAGTTTGTTAAGTAAAGTGTATAAATTTTTATTATTTTTTATGGCGGTCATTTTTTGACCGCCATTTTCATTGTGGTATGTCCGGGTTGGTATTGTATATTGCCAGACTATAGCTATTGCTTATATGACAATTCATGAAATATTATATGTTGACGACAGAACATGTTCAATTCGTCAATTCATACTTTTCTTTAAGCTCTTTGATTTGAGCTTGAAGCTCGGCAACTTTGGCATCAGCTGCAATTCTGGCCTTAGATTCGTTTTCAGCTCTTTCATTAGCAGCATCCACTTCCTGTTTAGCAGCATCCACTTCCTGTTTAGCAGCATCCACTTCCTGCTTGGTGATTTTTAATTCCTGTCTGGCTGCTGTAACTTCCTTCCTGGTAGTTTTTAATTCGTGTTTTACAGCCTTTACTTCAATTTTGGCATTTTCAAGCTGTGCCTTAAACCTGTCAGCCATCAGTTCGGCAGTATTATTATCCAATATCCTTAATGCTTCAGAAAACATGTTAATCACCTCCTTCGGGCGTGTAAGATATTCACGTATTTTCTGGCGTATTGGAAAAAGTTCCGGAAATAATGCAGCCAGCCGGTTGATTTCATCCGGTGTCTCTGCTGTAAAAAGTGAGAGATACATAAGCCTGTCACGCCTCATCTTTTCCGTCAGCCTGTTTTCGTACTGTGTGTCATCACAGTCAATATCAGCTGAATCAATACGTTCTTCTATAATGTCAGAATATCTGTATTTCCTGAATGTGTCAAGGCTTATCAGGTGATATTCCTGCAAAAGCTTCATGTTGATTTCTGTATTAAAAACAGTCTTTCCAACATGGAAGTACAGTCTTTTGTCTTTAGGGCTTTTAAGTGAACTGCTGCTTTTTTCAAAAAATATGATGGTATGTACTTTTTTCATGTTTTCATAAGAAGGCTTGCTGTATGAACCATCAGCTGCTTGAGATGTTTCATTTCCGGCTTTCCCGGCCGCGGCATCGTCGTAATAATCGTTTCTTTGTCCTTCATTCATTCCCTGCAACATGCGGAACTGCCTTAATACAAGGTCAGCAGAATAACATGAGATTCTTGCTGCCGGAAAATCGTAAGGGACTTTCTGAATCTCAATATTTGTGATGCTGCCGTCATCAAGCCTTACAACCATATCCATAATTACAAAAGAATTAACAAATGCGTAACTGGTATCCGGAAACACCTCAATAACAGTTACATGCTGGCCGAGGATGCAGCTTACAAGCTCGGAAAGCCTTGCCCTTGATTCAACCGGGTTAAATATCATTTTAAAAAATGGGTCATATAAGAGGGGCAGGGTTTTCTTTCCGGCAAAGAAGCCGGTAAAACGGTCAAACCACTCTTTGTCAGATATGAGATAACCATACAGATGTTTGGTTGATGGATTATCTGCAAGAGAATGCAGTGCGGCTTCGTAATTGCGTAGAGCGTCAGGATTATCTTCTTTATCGAAAATTTTCATAATATCAGAATAATCTGGTGACGCAGAATCACATATTTTATCTGGCTTACCCACTGCATCAGATATAACGACATTATTATCACCGTTATAAAAAGAAAAGCTATTTTGTTTATTTTTCAATAAAAATCCTTAACATCGATGTTTTTCCTTTCACGTTA
>ENA-UOJD01002522-UOJD01002522.1-human-gut-metagenome-genome-assembly--contig:-P48-NODE-2522-length-15022-cov-4.759939_pt1 | contig 15022 bp, 14 predicted proteins | sample MGYA00242342_ERZ723889 | MGnify/ENA metagenome assembly ERZ723889
ATCCCAACTCCATAGCTAATTTTATGACCCAGCATATTGGCGGAAAACTGATTAACGCCTTTCCGATGACGAGACAGGCATATAACGATTTTCGTGGCTGGCAGCTTCCTGCCGGAGAAAACGGCGAGGACGAAGGCTATCTGGTTGAATATCTGGATGGCGGAAAACCTAACACCGATCGCTTTGATGGCTACGTTAGCTGGAGTCCAAAAGAAGTATTCGAAAAGGCTTATCGTCCGGTATCAGGGCTAAGTTTCGGCCTTGCCATGGAAGCGTTAAAACAGGGCAAAAGTTTGCAGCGGGCAGGATGGAATGGGAAAGATCAGTTTGTTTATCTCGTGAAAGGAGAAAAATTAGCGTCTGCGTTGGGTTATGGCTTTGGCGAATATGTTGGCGAGCCAACTTTCAATGACACGCTTGTATTGAAAAACTCACAGAACCGCCTTGCTACATGGGCTCCATCCATTGGCGACCTGATGGCTGAAGACTGGCAAATCATTTAACCATGTAGGCATTACAAAGCCTATACCTTAATGATCACGATATTGAAGTAATGGACCGCCAAACGAAGAGAGATATCCTATCACATAACAAATCGTTGCAGGAGAACTGCAAATTATAAATTAGCGAAGATCATGCAATGGAAAAAAATGAATGTTCGAACTGATAAAGAATTAATGTCTTCAGTTAAGAAAGAGGACGTTTCTCATTTAAAGAAAATTAAGCGATGCAATGAGTACCATTTCAAAAAGCCGGGTGTTAAACCCGACCTGAATAATCATTCCAGCGGTTCTACTGGATCTGTCTTTGCTCGTGATGCGAATTGAATGAGCGCCAAAAGAGCCGAACGCATTTTTACATACTCTCTGCTTTTTACAACCTCTGACATATGCTCAGTGACATTAATATTGGCTGAGCAATACCCTTCCTTTGTTGGAACCGATATTTCCACTTTCATACCTTGATCTATCAGGCCACCCAAAATTCGCAGAGGCTCTGGTTCGATCAAAGCAGATACGCGGTTTTTGTCTACGGGTTGAAAGCAGAGTGATGATCCATCATAACGGATTAGAACTCCACTCCGATCAGGACGCATCTCTGGTCCTATATCCAGAATTCGCCATCCGCAATACCAAGTGCGGCAAACAGAAGGGCGTTCATCATAAATTGCACATCCTCCCTGATGTTTAAGGTGCTGGCATGGGATGTCAGCCAACTTTTTTAACGTTGGCTGTTCAATTCGTAGCGAAGTGCAGCACACAGAGCATGAACCGCACTTTCTGTTTTTGATTAGTAATTTTTCTAAACTCATTGGGCATCTCCCAAAGGTAATTAAATGGCACTCACCGACAAGCAAGAAATGTTCTGTCGCGAGTACCTCATCGATTTAAACGCCACGCAAGCGGCTATTCGGGCGGGGTACAGCGCAAAAACAGCCAACCGTACTGCGTCCGAAAACATGTCAAAACCTGACATACAACTCAGAATCGCCGAACTGAAAGCACAACGCAATGATCTTGTTGGTATTAATGCAGAATATGTACTTAATCGCCTTATTGAAATCGACCAGATGGATGTGCTTGACATTCTCCTGCAAAACGGTGAGCTAAAACCCATTAAAGACTGGCCTAAGGTATGGCGCACAACGTTATCAGGAATGGATGTCGTGGAGATGGCATCCGCAGATAGCGCCGCACTCCTGAAGAAAATCAAATGGCCTGATAAGGTTAAAAACCTCGAACTTCTTGGTAAGCATGTTTCTGTTCAGGCGTTTAAAGAACAAGCTTCTCACGAACTAACAGGCAAAGACGGCGGCGCAATCCAGATTGAAACATCACCGATGAGCACTCTATTCGGAAAATGACCTCGATTAATCCTATCTTTGAACCGTTCATTGAGGCGCATCGCTACAAAGTCGCCAAAGGCGGTCGAGGTAGCGGTAAATCATGGGCAATTGCGAGACTGCTTGTTGAAGCGGCGCGTCGGCAGCCTGTGCGTATTCTCTGCGCTCGTGAACTGCAAAACAGTATCAGCGATTCGGTAATCCGGCTGCTTGAAGACACCATCGAGCGTGAAGGATATTCGGCTGAGTTTGAAATTCAGCGTTCAATGATTCGTCATCTCGGAACGAATGCTGAATTCATGTTCTACGGCATAAAAAACAACCCGACGAAGATTAAATCGCTCGAAGGCATTGATATCTGCTGGGTGGAAGAAGCGGAAGCGGTAACGAAGGAATCATGGGATATCCTGATCCCAACCATCCGTAAGCCGTTCTCTGAAATATGGGTGAGCTTTAACCCGAAGAACATCCTCGACGATACCTATCAGCGATTCGTCGTAAATCCTCCCGATGATATTTGCCTGCTGACGGTGAACTACACCGACAACCCGCACTTTCCTGAAGTTCTCCGTCTGGAGATGGAAGAGTGCAAACGCAGAAATCCGACACTGTATCGTCACATCTGGCTTGGTGAGCCAGTAAGCGCAAGTGATATGGCAATCATCAAACGTGAATGGCTTGAAGCCGCAACCGATGCGCACAAGAAACTCGGATGGAAAGCGAAAGGCGCTGTTGTCTCTGCGCATGACCCGTCAGATACAGGACCGGATGCTAAAGGTTATGCATCGCGCCACGGTTCGGTAGTTAAGCGCATTGCCGAAGGTCTGCTGATGGACATCAATGAAGGTGCTGACTGGGCAACTTCGCTGGCGATTGAAGACGGCGCTGACCACTACTTGTGGGATGGCGATGGCGTTGGTGCAGGGCTACGCAGACAGACAACGGAAGCATTCTCCGGTAAGAAAATCACCGCTACGATGTTCAAGGGCAGCGAATCGCCATTTGATGAAGATGCACCATATCAGGCCGGAGCATGGGCTGATGAAGTCGTGCAGGGCGACAACGTTCGCACTATTGGCGATGTATTCCGCAATAAGCGAGCGCAATTCTATTACGCGCTGGCTGACAGGCTGTATCTGACATATCGGGCGGTTGTCCACGGTGAGTATGCAGACCCCGACGACATGCTGAGTTTCGACAAAGAAGCGATAGGCGAGAAGATGCTGGAGAAGCTGTTTGCAGAACTGACGCAGATTCAGCGCAAATTCAATAATAACGGGAAGCTGGAGCTTATGACTAAGGTCGAAATGAAGCAGAAGCTCGGTATTCCATCTCCTAACCTGGCTGATGCGCTGATGATGTGTATGCATTGCCCGGAGTCGGCTGCGCAACCCGACTATTCCAGTTACTCAATTCCTTGTGGTGTAGGTTGATATGGCAGAAAAAAAGATGACTGACTGGCATCGCAAGGTGCTGTGCAACTTTGATAATGCCTGGTCAGCAACGCAGGATATGCGTGAGCAGATTATTGAGGCTCAACGTTTCGTCCGGGTGTCCGGCGCACAGTGGGAAGGCAGCACAAACGCTGGTTACTCATTTGATGAAGGCAGGTTTGAGCATTATCCGCGTTTTGAACTGAATAAGATTTCCCGTGAATGTGATCGCATCATTGGCGAGTATCGGCAGAATCGCATCAGCGTTAAATTCAGGCCGAAGGATGACAAGGCATCGGAAGCGTTAGCCGAAAAGATGAACGGCAAATTCCGCGCTGATTATCAGGAAACATCCGGTGGCGAAGCGTGTGATAACGCATTTGATGATGCTGTAACGGGCGGATTCGGTTGTTTCCGCATGTGTGCTGATTACGAAGATGAAATGGATCCGAGTAACGAGCAGCGACGCATCAGCCTTCTTCCTGTTTACGACCCAGCGACATGCGTCTTCTTCGATCAGGACAGCAAGCAATATGACCGCTCTGATGCTATGTGGGCTATGGAAATGTTCTCCATGACGCCTAAAGCGTTCGAGGCTGAATACCCTGATTCCATCGCGGCAAGCCTTTCTCGTGATGACACTGGCACTCAATATGACTGGTCAACGCCCGATGCCATCTATGTTGGACGCTACTACGAAGTTCGCATAGAGAAGGTGAAGCTCACGGCGTGGCGCAACCCTGTTAGCGGAGAAACGGCAATCTATGATGAAGAGCAAATCAAAGATGTTGTCGACGAGCTAACCGATGGCGCATTCGAACTGATTGGTGAGCGAACGGTGAAGAAACGCCGCGTTTATTGCGGCCTTCTGTCTGGCGCTGAATGGCTGGAAGAACCAAAGCGTATTCCGGGAGAACATATTCCACTCATCCCGGTATATGGGCGTCGCTCATTGGTTGATAATCAGGAGCGAATCGAAGGCCACGCAGCAAAAGCGATGGATGCACAGCGTCTTGAGAACCTGATGGTTTCCATGATTGCAGATAACGCTACTCAGGCTGGCGGTGATGGCATTCCTGTAGTTGATGTTGACATGATTCCTGGTCCTCTCGCCAATCATTGGGCGGAGCGCAACAAAAAGCGCCCGGCGTTCCTGCCGATGGTAAGTCTGAAAAACAAAAACGGAGATATTACTGCGCAGGCTCAGGTCAGCAGTTATACACCTCCGACACAAATGCCTCCTGCTCTTGCCGGGCTATTGCAGTACACCGGAACGGCTATTCAGCAAATTACAGGTGCGTCGCAGCTTGAGAATATGCCGAGCAACGTCGCTACCGATACCGTTGATAGCATCTTTAACCGGATGGACACGCAGTCCTATATCTACATGGACAACATGGCTAAATCCATGCGCCGCGCTGGCGTCGTGTGGCTTTCTATGGCTCGTGAAGTCTATGGCAGCGATACGCCAATGCGCATTGTTAATGAGGACGGCAGCGATGACGTGGCGCTGATGACTGGTGAAGTGGTTGACCGTCAGACAGGGCAGGTTATCGCGCTTAACGACCTTTCGCAGGGTAACTATGAAGTGACTGTCGATGTCGGTCAGTCGTTCGCTACTCGCCGTGATGCAACGGTTAAGTCGTTACTTTCCATGCTGGCACTTATCCCACCAGGAACGCCGAAGCACGACCTTGTATCGTCGATGATTCTCGACAATATGGACGGCGAAGGGATGGATGACCTTAAAGAATACAACCGCAATCAGTTGCTTCTGTCTGGAGTTATCAAGCCGAGAACGCCAGAAGAGCAGCAGATGGTTGAGCAGGCGAAACAACAACAGGCCAGTCAGCCAGATCCGGCTATGGTTGCAGCGCAAGGTCAGCTTCTTGCTGGTCAGGCTGAATTGCAGAAAGCGCAGAACGAACAGGCAGCCATTCAGGTTAAAGCATTCCAGGCACAGACTGATGCTCAGGTTGCTGCGGCAAATGTTGTGAAAATCCTCGCATCTGCCGATAGTCAGCAGAAATCTGATATCCGCGAGGCTCTGAAACTGCTCGGACAGTTCCAGCAACAGCAAGGAGACAATGCCCGTGCTGATGCAGAGCTTGTCCTGAAAAGTCAGGCACAGGGTCATGCGCAGCGCATGGACATCAGCAGCATCCTACAAAAATCAACTCAGCAACAACCACAGCAGTAATTAACCCATAACGTGCAATGGCTGTCTTTATGAGGCCTGGCACCCTATTGCCTTCCGATGGGCTGAACATCGAGTAAACAGGGGTAACAAATGGACCAGATGGCAGAAAACACACCAGAAGTTGAAATCGAAACCGACGCGTCAGAGCAGATTCCTGATGATGTCGAACTGGCTGAAGAAGTCGAAACAGCAGATGGCAGTGAGTCCTCAGGAAATGATGCAGAGGAAGCTACTGACACTGATGACGACGAATCAGAACAGGAATTCTACTTTGGTGACGAAAAGCTGGATTCGCCAACCAGCGAAGATAGCGCAGAGCATGGACTGGTAAAACACCTGCGCAAGACGATTAAAGAGAAAGACCGCGAGCTGAAAGAGCTGATGCGTCAGTCTCAGAAACCCGTCGAGCAGCAGCCGGTAATCACTCAACCACCGCGAATGCCAAAACTGGATGATGAGGACATCGGTTTCGATGAAGAAATCTATCAGCAACGCATGGCTAAGTGGGCAGAGGATAACGGCAAGTACCAGCAACAGGAGATAGCTCGCAAGCAGAAGGAGCAGGAGCTTCAGGCTGCCTATCAAGAGCGATTATCCAAATATCAGCAACGTGTTAAGGCTCTCAAGGTTCCTGGCTATCAGGAAGCAGAACAGGCCGTACTCGAGGAAATCCCCATCGAGACACAAAACGCGATCCTGTTTGAGTCAGAGAAGCCGGAAATCGTTGTTCTGGCACTCGGTCGCAACGCTGAACTGCGCAAGCAACTGGCAGAAGCTACCAACCCCGTAGTAATTGGTCGTCTGCTGGAACGTATCGAATCGAAGGCCAGAATCATGCCAAAAGCAAAAACCACGGCAGCCACAACCCCGACAGTTAAGGGGAGCAACGGCGCAGTAATCAACAACCTCGACAAATTGAAAGCCAAGGCGCTGGAAACTGGTGACTGGACGCCGTATTTCGCCGCTAAAAAGGCAAAAAAATAACCTATCGGAGCATTAAGCATGGCTAACCAATTAGCAAAAGACCTTGAAATCATGTTCGAAAACTACGTTGAAGGCTTTGAGGCCGCCTGCGTAGTTTCCCGTAACGCTAAAAAATTCCGTCCCGGTGATACAGCAATGCAGCGAGCAGGTGATGTTCTGTATCGTCCGCAGCATTACCACATGAACATTGAGGAAGGCCTCGACCTCAGCAGCAAAACGCCAACAGCACTGGTTCAGCGCCTTGTTCCTTCTGTGTTCAAGGAGCCTAAAAACATTCTGTACACTCTGGATGCGCGTGAAATGCGTGACCCGGAACATAAAACTGAAGCTGGTCGCGCCGCAGGTATGCGCCTTGCTGCACAGATTGACTCTGACCTGATTTCCATGGTCACGCAGCGTGCTACTAACGTGATCACAATGGCTGACTCAACCACTGGTTCACAGGGCCGTGATTTGTGGAACTGTGCGGCAGGTATTGATGCCACCATGACGGCGATTGGTGTACCGCAGGGTATCAACCGTCGCTCTTTCTGGAACCCCTTCAACTACAAAGACCTTGCTGGCGAGCTTGGTCACCGTGCCTACGCTCAGGGCGCAACCCTGACAGCATACGAAAAAGCGCAGATCCCTCCGATTGCTTCCTTTGATAGCTACAAGACCGATATTTCTGGTCGTGTTCCGAAAGGGACTGCGACTTCCATTACGCTGGCGGCCGAACCTGCGCACAAGGTTGAAGCGAAAGACGCCAACGATATGCCAGAGGATAACAGAGAGGGGAGCAATACGGAATCTGCATCTGGTTTGCAGGTTGGCGATGCATTTACCATTGCAGGGGTGAATTCTGTACACCAGATCACCAAAGACACCACCGGGCAGCCGCAGGTATTCCGCGTTCTGGCAGTTAGCGGAACGACAGTAACTATCTCCCCGAAAATTTTGCCGCCTGACAACGCGGATGTCGCCAGCCGTCCATATGCAAACGTTGATGCTAACGCGGCAAATGGTGCAGCAATTACCATTCTCAACAAAAATGCCGCACCGGCTAACCTGTTCTGGGCTGATGGTTCTGTTGAACTGATGTACGGCAAACTGGCATTCCCGACTGGTCAGGGGCCACAGGTAATGACAGCAACCACCGAGCAGGGCGCTACGCTGATCATGTCTTACGCCTTCGACCACATCAAAGGCGTAACCACTGCACGTTTCACCACTCTGTACGGTTGCTCTGTACTGGTTCCTGAATATACGGGCATCGTTATTGCCGGGCAGTAATTTTGGTGGGGCTTCGGCCCCATTTTTATTGGGAGAAGACAATGGCACGAACAATGCTCTATAAGCCTGGCAACATGATCACCTGTGGTCAGTTTGCTGTCGATTACATCATTGTTGATGACGAAGAAGTTAAATCTCACCTGAAAAAAGGCTGGGTAAAAACTCCTGAAGAAACCGCAACGAAGCAAAAAGTGGCTAAGGCGGAAGAAGATGGCGAAAACGAAGGGTGATCTCGTTCTTAAGGCTTTACGAAAAGCCGGGCTGTATTCCAATGCCATGTTGACAGATGCTGACCCTCAGGCAATTGAAGATGCCATTAATGACCTCGAAGACATGATGGCAGCATGGCAGGCTAAAGGTATCGAGCTTGGGTATCAGTTTGCTGATACAGAAAACGGCATCATGCCGTTACCTGACGATGATTCAGGTATCCCTGCATGGGCAAATGATGGCGTCGCTTTGAAACTCGCTGTGCAAGTGTGCATGGATAACGTCATTCAGCCGTCAGACGCTCTCCTTACCGCTGCTGACAGTGCATATCAGACAATCTGTATCGCTTTAACCAAAATACCACCACTTGAGCGACGAAATGACATGCCTCGCGGTAGTGGTAACAAAAGCGCGTTTACGTGGAATCGGTTTTACATCGAGAAAGATGATCCGAGTACGTGAGGTGAATAAATGCCGATTCAGCAACTTCCGCTTATGAAAGGTGTCGGCAAAGACTTTCGAAACGCCGACTATATCGACTATCTGCCAGTAAATATGTTGGCTACACCCAAAGAAATCCTTAACAGCAGCGGATATCTTCGCTCATTCCCGGGCATTGCAAAACGTTCTGATGTGAACGGTGTATCTCGAGGCGTCGAGTACAACATGGCGCAGAATGCTGTTTATCGCGTGTGTGGTGGCAAGCTGTACAAAGGAGAAAGTGAAGTCGGTGATGTTGCCGGAAGTGGTCGCGTATCAATGGCGCATGGTCGGACATCACAGGCGGTAGGCGTTAATGGTCAACTTTTCGAGTATCGCTATGATGGCACGGTTAAAACCGTCTCAAACTGGCCTGCAGACAGCGGATTTACGCAGTATGAATTAGGTTCGGTTCGTGACATTACTCGCTTACGTGGGCGTTATGCGTGGTCAAAAGACGGTACTGATTCATGGTTTATCACTGATCTTGAAGACGAATCGCATCCTGACCGCTACAGCGCACAATATCGGGCAGAATCACAGCCTGACGGCATCATCGGCATCGGAACATGGCGAGACTTCATCGTCTGCTTTGGCTCATCGACGATTGAATATTTCTCCCTGACTGGTGCAACCACAGTTGGTGCTGCTTTGTATGTCGCACAGCCATCGCTGATGGTGCAGAAAGGCATTGCCGGGACTTACTGCAAAACGCCGTTTGCTGATTCGTATGCGTTCATCAGCAATCCGGCAACAGGTGCGCCGTCTGTGTACATCATCGGTTCCGGTCAGGTGTCACCAATCGCCAGCGCGAGCATTGAGAAAATCCTCCGCTCCTACACTGCTGATGAACTGGCTGATGGTGTGATGGAATCGCTGCGATTTGATGCTCATGAGTTGCTGATTATCCACCTTCCGCGCCATGTTCTCGTGTACGACGCATCTTCAAGCGCCAATGGTTCGCAATGGTGTGTGTTGAAAACTGGCTTGTATGACGATGTGTACCGCGCTATCGACTTCATTTACGAAGGCAATCAGATAACGTGCGGCGATAAGCTGGAATCCGTGACCGGGAAATTGCAGTTCGATATCAGCAGCCAGTACGACAAGCAGCAGGAACACCTGCTGTTTACTCCGTTGTTCAAAGCGGATAACGCCAGAGTTTTCGACCTTGAAGTTGAATCGTCAACTGGAGTTGCGCAGTATGCTGACCGCCTTTTTCTCTCTGCAACCACTGACGGCATCAATTACGGGCGTGAGCAGATGATTGAGCAGAATGAACCGTTCGTTTACGACAAACGCGTTTTGTGGAAGCGGGTCGGACGCATCAGGAAAAATGTCGGCTTCAAATTGCGCGTTATCACTAAGTCACCTGTCACTCTCTCAGGCTGCCAGATAAGGATTGAGTAATGGTTGATTCATCACTGAATGATCCTGTCGTGGTTCAGGCTACGCGCCTTGATGCTTCAATTTTGCCACGCAATATATTCAGCCAGTCTTACCTGCTGTATGTCATAAATCAGGGAGCTGATGTCGGTGCAATTGCTGGGAAGGCAAATCAGGCTGGTCAGGGCGCTTACGATGCCCAGGTAAAAAACGATGAACAGGACGTAGAACTGGCTGATCACGACGCAAGAATCACCGCAAACACAAAAGCGATAAATCTCCTTGAGGTCAGGTTAACAACCGCCGAAGGGAAGATAGTCGTACTGCGTAGCGATGTTGATTACTTGCTGGATGAGGTTATCGATATTCAGGGGCATCTGGTCACTGTTGACCAAAGACTGGATGACGTAGAAAACGATGTCTCTGGCATTAAGAGTGATTACGTATCGAAAACCGTAACAGAATTGCAGTCTCTTGCGTCACCGCTGGATGTAAAAACATCATATTCAGTTGATGGAATTCAGGTTGTTGGAGCAAGAAATACCGGATGGACTGCAGCCACAGGTACACCTCTTCTTGGCTCATTCAACGCTAACCAGTCATACACAGTCGGCACTACGTACACACAATCCGAAGTCGCAGCCCTCGCTACAGGTTTGCAGCAGGCGCGGCAGCGTATTCTGGCGCTTGAAACGGCACTTAGATTACATGGGCTGATTGACTGATGATTACATTCAAACCAACGCGAAACATCGACCTGATAGAAGCCGTAGGAAATCACCCTGACATTATCGCCGGGAGCAACAACGGTGATGGATACGACTACAAACCTGAATGCCGTTACTTTGAGGTGAACGTGCACGGGCAGTTCGGCGGAATTGTTTACTATCAGGAGATTCAGCCGCTGACCTTTGATTGCCACGCCATGTACCTGCCAGAGATTCGCGGCTTCAGCAAGGAAATCGGGCTGGCGTTCTGGCGATACATTCTGACTAACACCACCGTTCAGTGCGTCACATCGTTCGCTGCACGCAAATTCCGCCACGGGCAGATGTACTGCGCAATGATTGGCCTTAAGCGTGTAGGAACCATCAAGAAATACTTCAAAGGCGTGGATGACGTGACGTTTTACAGCGCCACACGCGAAGAACTAATCGACTTCCTGAAGCACGGGAGATAGCCATGTTATATGCATTTAAGCTGGGCAGAAAACTGCGCGGCGAGGAACCTTATTACCCTGAAAAAGGCGGGAAAGGTGGCAGTTCTGATAAAAGCGCAAAGTATGCAGCAGAAGCTCAGAAGTATGCCGCAGACCTGCAAAATCAGCAGTGGCAGACGATCATGAAAAACCTTGCTCCGTTCACGCCGCTTGCGGAGCAGTATGTTAACCAGCTTCAGAATCTTTCCAGTTTAGAAGGCCAAGGGCAGGCACTTAATCAGTATTATAACTCTCAGCAGTATAAAGACCTTGCAGGCCGGGCTCGTTACCAGAGTCTTGCTGCTGCGGAGGCGACGGGGGGACTTGGCTCGACAGCCACAAGCAATCAACTGGCCACGATTGCCCCGACTCTCGGTCAGTCGTGGTTGTCGAACCAGATGAGCAACTACAACAATCTGGCAAACATTGGCCTTGGTGCGCTGCAAGGTCAGGCGAACGCCGGGCAGACATACGCCAACAACATGAGCAGCATTGCGCAGCAAAGCGCAGCACTTGCCGCTGCTAACGCCAATAAACCATCAGGCCTTCAGACAGCAATTAGCGGCGGAGCTTCAGGGGCTATGACTGGCGCTGCTCTTGGCTCTATTGTTCCCGGACTTGGCACTGGATTAGGTGCGGCAATTGGCGGCGGACTTGGCCTGCTTGGCTCGTTGTTTTAAGGGGTAATCATGGCTACTTGGCAAGGATCAAATGGCGGATTGTTGGCTGGTATCGGCGGCGTCAACTCAAACGCTCCGAGCGTAAATGACATCGGCAATACGCTTCAGCTTATCAGGCAGAACAATGATATTGAGCGTTCAGGCGCTAACAATGTTGGGCTGACTGCTTTGCAAGGCCTTTCAGGTATTGCGGGGGTGTTTCAGCAGGAAAAGCAGGCTCAGCGGCAGAAAGAATTTCAGCAGGCATACGCTAATGCCTATTCGTCTGGTGATCGTGGTGCTTTGCGTCAGTTGGCTACTCAATATCCAGACCAGATTGAATCTGTTCGTAAAGGCATGGGATTCATTGATGAAGACCAGCGCAATTCTATTGGCACCTTAGCGGCTGGCGCTCGTCTTGCAGCATCGTCTCCAGAAGCAATGCAATCATGGCTGCAAAACAACGCCAGGGAACTGACTCGCGTCGGTGTTGACCCTAATAACGTTGCTCAGATGTATCAGCAGAATCCTTCAGGATTTGGTGAGTTTGTTGATCACCTTGGAATGGCTGCTCTTGGTCCGATTGATTACTTCAATGTTCAGGACAAGATGGCTGGTCGCCAACTTGAGAAAGGGCGATTGGATGAAAGCATCCGTCAGGCTGACATGGAGAACGCGAGAGGATGGGCAAATATCCAAAACGCTCAACTAGACAGGGCTCAGCGGGCACAAATGCATAATGATAACGTAGCCCTGAAGTTGCAGGAATTAGGGATGAAACAACAGGAAAGCGGAAAGATTGACCCAAAACTTGTTCGAGATCTGAATAGTGATATTAATGGGTTCTCAAAGAATTATTCTGCAATGCGCAGTGCTTCTGACAACCTACAAGCCCTTGGGAAGCGCAACACTCCAGCCTCGCAGTTGGGAATGATTTTCAACTATATGAAATCGATGGATCCGCAATCTGTGTTACGCGAAGGTGAGCACGTGCAGGTAAAACGCACTGATGGAATATTCGGCACACTTGGTAACTATGTTAGCCAATTATCTAACGGCAAGATGCTGAATAATGAGCAAGTCCAAGACTTAATCAACACCTCAAAACTGATGGCAAATACTGAAGGCGAAAAGTTTAATCAGCAAATGGATGATTATCTTTCAACTTATGGAGATTCTCTCCCCAGCGGACTAACTAAGCAATTGCAATCCAGAAAAGCCAAGCTGTATGAAGATATTCAGCAGCCTGCGCAACAACAGACACAACAAGCAACATCTGGCGGTCAAACATTTCGAGAAGGTATGACCGCGAAAAATCCTAAAACTGGTCAGAAAATTATTTACAGGAACGGACAATGGCAACCAATGTAGGTTTACCAGAGGGGTTTGTTCTGGATGAACAGCCTGATAACTCACAACTTCCTGATGGCTTTGTGCTTGATTCCCAACCAGAACAGCAGCAATCTCCTTTGGTTTCACCAGAGGAAAATTCCAGACAGGAAAATGTTGTTAATAATGCTAACGGTTTCGACCGTTTTATGTATGGCGTTCTCAGTGGATTGATGGATGTTGGTAAAGGTGTTGGCCTGTTTCAGGATATGACACCAGAAGAGCAAGCCGCAATTCAGTCTCTACAGCAGAAGTTAGCGGCAAAACCATCAACCGCACAAGATGTTGGTGAGTTTGTTGGACAAGCAGCGCCATTTGTTAGTGGTGGTGGGATTATTTCTCAGGTTCCGAAAGGGGCGGCAAGGCTGGCTGCCGCCGCAGGGCTTGGTGCTGGAGAAGGGGCTATTGTAGCCAATGGAACAAATAGCGATGTTGCTTCTGGAGCTGCTATTGGCGCTGTGGCTGGCCCTGTAGCAGAGATTGTTGGTCCAGCGCTTGGGAAGATTGCAGGAAAAATTAAAAATAGTGCCGGAGATATTTATCGCTCATCCGTAGGGATGGGTAGTAAATCATCTAAAGCAACGTTAAAGAAAGCTGCTGGCGCAATGGACAATAAATTTATCGGCGGGCAACGAGCTATTCAAGATTTCGCCGATGAAGTTAATCCTGATTTTAACGCGATAAATGCTATTCGTGAGCTAGAACTGGAAAATTATGCCACTCCAGGCATGATCTCTAATAATCCTGCTGTCAGGGCTCTTGATAATGCAGTGGCAAGTCTCCCTGGAACAGAGATTAGTGAGGCGCATAAGCGTTTTATTACTGAATTAGGAAGAAAAGCTGATGAAATGATAACTTCATTTGGGGGAAGCCTTGATAAGCAACTGGTTTCTGACAGGCTTGCAGATAATTTTGATAAAACCATTTCATCATTACAAAATCAGTCAGATAACATCTACAACAAAATTGCCGAAAAGGTTCCTGTAAGAGACCGGATTGAGGCAACTAATACATTGAATTTTTTAGAGGATTTTGCTGATGATATAGGTGGAATTGATGAATTATCTCCAATAATGAAGCGGACATTGAACCGACTTGATCCAAACACCTTGCCAACGTATGGGCGTTTAGATCTCGCTAGAAAGCAGGTTGGGCAAGCTATTGGCAAAGGCTCTGGCCCATTCAAGGATGAAGAAACAGGTGTTCTTAAAAAGTTATATGCGGCTATAACAGATGACCAACAGGCTGTCGCAGAAAAATATGGCGCAGGGGAGTTATGGACGCTTGGTAAGGAGTTGGTAAAAACACGAAAATCCATTGAAGATGATGCCGTAACCGTTTTGGGTAGAAAACTTCAGCAATCAGCAATTCCAAAAGTTGAAAGTGCCGTTGTTAATATGGCAAAAGGAAACGGTGGTGACTTTAGGCAATTAATGAAGTCAATTCCAAAGGATATGCGGCAGGAAGTTGCGCTCACCTCAATGAATAAAGCATTTACCAGCTATGCTAAATCACCAGGTCAGCAATTAGGGGTTGATGGATTTGTAAAATGGTATAACGGAATGTCACGCAATGGGGCCAATATGAAGGCTCTCCGTGATGCTATTGGCACAGATGCATCAAAGCGCCTTGATACGATTTATCAAGCAGCCAAGGCTATGAATAGACTCAATACTGGTAAGCAGTATGCTAGCAGCCTTGTGGATCAGCAAGTTAATAACTTTCTGAAAGAAAAGGGTAGTCTCGCAAAAATTTATGGAATAGCCTCAAAAGCTGCTGCGGCGGAAGGTATTACAAGCTTATCTGGTCTTCCTGGTGTAGGTGCAACAGGGGTGATAACGTCAGCATTGATGTCAGGGAAAACAAGCAGGATAAAGGCTGCTGATGCTCTACTGTCTTCTCCTGAGTTTAAATCAATGCTATTTCGCCTGCAAAACGCACCAGTAGACAGAGCAGAAGTGAGACGCG
>ENA-UOJD01002529-UOJD01002529.1-human-gut-metagenome-genome-assembly--contig:-P48-NODE-2529-length-14979-cov-8.751407_pt1 | contig 14979 bp, 15 predicted proteins | sample MGYA00242342_ERZ723889 | MGnify/ENA metagenome assembly ERZ723889
ATTTCGAAATTATATATATCAACTGCTCAAGACGGCTTATTTTAAAGCACTTTTTCAAAAAGAAAATCATCATTACAAACTCCAATTTTCGAGGATAATCTCTGTACGTAATAAAAGTAAAAATAAACCAATGATTAAAACATAAAAATTAAAAAATGTCGAAAAATGTTGAAAAATAGTTAAGTCTTTTTATTAAAATATACAGCATTTCCACCATAGAGAACAACATGTATGTTATTTTAAAAACAAGACATACTATAGATGGTGGTTATATGTATATAATAATAAAACTGAAAGAAGTAAGAGAAAAGAATAATCTGAGTCTTGAAGAATTATCTAAAAAGACAGGTATTTCTAAATCTCACCTTAATTACATAGAAAGAGGAGAAAAAGAGCCGAGTTTATCCATGATAATAAGAATAGCTGTAGCTTTAAATATTGACGAAAAAGAATTATATAAGGTGGTAAGATGATTTATAGAGATATAGAAAAACAAATGGAAAAATTAAGGAAAAGTTTACATACAGAAATAGAAAAAAGCGGAATTGATGCAGTAAAAACTTTAAAAATTAGTGAAGAATTAGACGAATTAATAAAAACATATTATAAAAAAGAGATTTCTAACATACAAAATAATGTAATGTATATGGAATATAAGATAGCATATAATCAAATAAAACAATTAGTAAAAGAAAAAGGAAAATTTCCTACAATAAAAGAATGGAATGAAATTGCTAAAAAAGATATATATTTAAATAATAAATCGATAGAATACATAAGTCGGGTTTAATTGGAGCAAATTGAAGTCAAAGATATTATCAGAATTAAATAAAAAATAAAAATTCACAAATAATTAGTTATTGTGAATTTTTATTTTTTGTTCTGATTATAAAATAAAGAGAATGTTATTTTACCTTAGATAAATTAAAAATGAATAAAAAATGTAATTTATAAAATAATATAAAAAAAAGAAAGGAGAAATCTTATGGAAAATATATTAAAAGATTTGAATATTTTTTTAAGTGATCTAAATGTTTTTTACAGAAAATTACAAAATTATCATTGGAATATAAAAGGAGAAATCTTTTTTGTAATTCACCCAAAGTTGGAAGAATATTATAATGAAGTAAATACACAAGTGGATGAAATAGCAGAGCATATTTTGTCATTAGGAGGAGAACCACTTGGAAGTTTACAAGATTATTTGAATATAACGAAAATAATAGAAGCTAAAAATGAAAAGATAAATGCTTCAGTAGTATTTAAAGAAGTAGCAAAAGATTATGGTACACTTCTACAAGATGCAATTAATATAAAAAAATCAGCAGATGATGCCCAGGAGCATAAAACATCAGCTCTTATGGATACAATAATAGAAGATTATTCCACAAAAATATGGATGTTAAAACAAAGCATGGAATAAAAAATGGGGATGGAGATTTTAATCTCTGTTCCCAAAAATATTTTATATTAGAGATTAGAGATTGAATATAGAAAAATTATAATATATTATTTAAAAACTAGTATTATTATGCTATAATGCAAAATAATAATCTAATAGGTATAAACGGAATAAAAGTGATAATCTACGAGGAAGATTGGAATACGATGCAAATTTTTTTATTGAAATAGTAAAAATATATGCAATAAAAAAATGAATACTTTAAATAAGTATAATACAAGATTGGTTTCCAGATGAAGAGCTAGATAGAATATCTAAAAGTTATTATGGAATGAATTAATAGGATTGAAAAAGATTTATAGACAAGATAATTTTTTGTAAATATTAGGGTATTAAAAAAGAATGTTTTTTTTAATACCCTAAAATTTACTCAGAGTTATCTTTTTTTATAAGTTTAAGTAATTGTATTTTAAATAAGTTTATTGATTTTATGTAAAACAATTGAAAAAATATCCTAAATACATAAAAATTACTAATGTAAAAATAGAGATAATCGACATAATAATTATTGTAAAAATATAAAAAGGAGGAAATTTTTTATGAAAAAAATGATAAGCATTATAGCAATATCTCTAGTACTATCAATGTCTATTTTTTCAACTAAAATATATGCAGCTACATTGGATACAATAAATATTACAACAGATAAACAAACAGTACATCCAAATGAAACAGTAAAAGTAAATATAAATTTTGGACAAGATTTAGGTTCATATACTATTGATGTTGCTTATGATAATAATTTATTAGAATATGTTTCTTCAGAAGGTGGAACAGCAAATGATAATGGAACAAGAGTAAGAGTGTACTTTTTTGACCAAACAGGTGGTTCAAGCCCACGAAATAGTATGTCTGTAACTTTTAAAGCAAAATCCGGAATTACTACATCTAATCCAACGGACTTAAGTATTACAGCAGAAGGTTTAGCAAATCCAGATGCTTCTGTAACTTATGATGATATTACAATACCAATTATTAAAAATATAATTGTAGAGCCAGTTTATACTGATTACAATATTGCACTTAGCTATACAGGAGAAGTTAAAAAAGATGAACAAAAAGATATGAAGATAACTATATCATCTGCAATGGGAAAAAATTATGAACATACAAGAATTATCGCAAATGCAACTACTCCATCAGGAGGAACAGTAAATCTTTTTGCAACAGATAGCCAAGGCTTAGAGCATGATATTATTCAAAATGGATGGGGAAATGCTAGTGGTGACTCTATAGGTGGTGTAGATGTAAAAAAAGAATTAAATGTAAGAGGTTTATTTAATGTAGCTGGAGATTATTCAATTACATTAAGTTTAATAAACAGAGATGATTCAGATGCAGTAATCGCAAGCAAGACATTTACAATTGCAGTAACAGAAAAAATTACTGCACCAACTGAACCAGAAAATGTTGAGCAAGTAAAACCAGAGGAAAAACCTGAAAATAATGAAGAAACAATTAATAAAGAGCAAAATGCAATACCAAATAATAAAGAACCTAATAAATTACCTAAAACAGGTAGTACAGTATATGTAGTTATTTTATCAACTGTAGCTGTATTAGTATTAGCATATGTTTGTTTACGAAAAAGAAAATAATTAAGATAAAGAATTATAGGGACGGGAGATTTTAGGTAAACTTTTAAAGAATGTTTACAAAGTTCACCCTTATGATTCATGCACTAATTTACAGATTGGGTAGGTTAAAATGTGCAATCTTCAAATATGTAAATTAGTGCTAAAGTTAATATGTTTTCTAAAATGGGAATTTTGATAGAGGACAGAAAAATGAAAATTAAAAATAATTTAATTAGTAAAATAAAATTTGTTATTATAATTATTATTTTTTGTATTGCTGTTTATATCAGTTATGGTGTTTATAAGGAAAATAAAATAAGATTAGTAGAAGAACATTCCCAAAATAATATTCAAGTTAAAAAAGTGGCAGAAAAAACATCTACTATTGTAAAAGAAAAAGTAAGTGTAGACGAAAGTTACTTAGGGTTTGACGTTGTTGCAAAACTGATAATACCAAAAATAAATTTAGAAACATACATACTTAAAAATTATGAAGAAGATGGAATGAAAGTATGTGCTTCGAAATTTTGGGGACCAAATCCAAATGAAATAGGGAACTTTTGTATAGCAGGTCATAATTATGAAAAAGAAAATATGTTCAATCATTTAATTGATTTAGAAATAGGGGATGAACTATATTTATTGGATAATGAAAATGGAAAGATTGTATATAAAATTTATGACATCTACAAAGTTAAGCCTGAAAATGTGGAACCTTTGAGTCAGAATACGAATGAAAAAAGAGTTGTTACTTTGATTACTTGTGTGAATTATTCTAAAAATAGACTAATTGTTAAAGCTGTAGAGAAATAATAGGAAAACAGGAATGATTTAGATTAACTTTTTGATATAAAATAAAAAATTACGATTTATTTTCTTATGAAAAGATACATTTTAGACGCGTCCCAAAATACACAATGAAAGGATTTTATTATGAAGCTAAGACATTTTAAAAGTTTGGGTATTATTTTTGGAATTTTGCTGTGTTTTCTTTTAGCAATTGCTATAAGAAACATTAATTATTCAGCTGAAAATTATTCTGCTGTAAAAAAAGATGGAATAGATAACTTTCCAGACAGCTATAAGCCGTATTTAGAGGAATTGCAAAAGAAACACCCTAATTGGAAATTTACAGCTTTATATACAAATTTAGATTGGAAATATGTTATAGATAATGAAAATCAATTTGGAAAAAATCTAGTTCCAAAATCATATTCTGATAGATGGAAAAATACAAAACAAGGTGAATATAATGTAGAAGTGGATTCTGGTTGGGTGGATTGCTCAAGAAGATCAATTGAATATACGATGGATCCGAGAAATTTTTTGAATGAAGTTAGAATTTTTCAATTTGAGAGTTTGTCTTATGATGAATACACAAATAATATTCAAGGAATTGAAAAAATATTATATGGTACAGAGTTTTATAATACAATTGTGCAATATGTAACTAGCTCTGGAAATACTATAACAATGTCAAGTAAATATTCTGATCTTATTTTATCAGGAGGTCGAACTTCTAAAGTAAGTAGTTATCATTTAGCATCTAGAATAAAACAAGAAGTTGGACCATTTTTGTCGCACAGCTCTATTAGTGGAACTGTGGCTGGTTATGAAGGTTTATATAACTTTTATAATATAGGTGCAACTAGCTCTTCGGAGCCAATGGGAGCTATAAAAAATGGGCTTCAGTATGCAAAAGATGGTAAAGGCGCATCACAGGCAACTAAAGATAAATATTTGATACCATGGAATAATAAGGAAAAATCCATAACTGGTGGAGCGATTTTTATAGGATCTAGCTATATTAATGCAGGACAAGATACAATTTATTTGCAAAAATTTCATGTGTCAGATAATAGTGGAGGAAGTTTATTTTGGCATCAATATATGACAAATGTATTGGCTCCATATAGTGAATCTAAATCGATTTATAATGGATATGCAAATAGTGATATGTTAAATAATAGCATGAATTTTATAATTCCAATATATAATAATATGCCAGAAATTCCTGTGCAAAATCCTAATATTTTAGAATCGGATTTCACTGCAGACAATACGGAAGTGTACGCAGATGTAAGTACTACATTAAATATAAGAACTGGTCCCTCTACTTCCTATGATGTTTTAACAACAGTTAATAGAAATGTAGTTATGACAAGAATTGCAAAAGGAAAACAATCAGGGGAATTATGGGATATGGTTAAATTGCCAAATGGAATGATTGGTTATGCTTTTCAAGGATATTTAAAAGAGTCTACTGTGATACAAATAGAAAAAATAAATTTGTCGATAGATAATACTAATATAGTAAAAGGGAAAACAAAAAAATTAAATGTAGAAATTTTACCTGAAGAAGCAAAACATCATGAAATAGAATATGTTTCTAGTGATAATTCAATTGCAACTGTAGATAGTGAGGGAAATATTTTAGGGTTAAAATCTGGAACTGCAACTATTACGGTAAGAGCAAAAGAAAATAATGTTTCAAGTTCAATAAATATAAAAGTATATACACCTGTGACAGATATGCAAATTAATGCAGAAAGTTTAACTTTGCAAGTCCGGAGATAAATTTATAATAAATCCAGTAATATCACCGCCTGATGCAGATAATAAAAATGTTATATATGAGTCAGAAAGCGAATATATTGTTCAAGTAGATAATTTAGGATGTATAACAGCTGTAAAAGAAGGAGATGGAACAATTGTTGTAAGAACAGAAGATGGAAATATAACAAAAGAAATAGAAATTACAGTTGTTTCAAGGTTACAAGATGATGAGGTTAAATTTGATGTTAGCTTAAATGTAAACCAAAGTGAAATATCTGGATTAGATACTACTAATAATACTGTGGGTAATTTAAAAGAAAAAATAGAAAGTAGTTATAGAATTCAAATATATGATTTTACAGGACAAAAATTAGCTGATGATGATTTGGTTGGAAGTGGCTCTAAAGTTAGATTAGTTGATGAAAATGATATTATTAAGATGGAATATGATGTTATTGTTTATGGAGATGTGAATGGTGATGGAAGGATTAATAGTATAGATTTATTAGTTTTGCAAAGACATATTTTGGAGATTGAAAAATTACAAGGGGTGTTTTTGAAAGCTGGTAATATAAATAAAAATGGAAAAAATCCGTCTTCTTTGGATTCGCTTTTGATTCAGAGACATATTTTGGGGTTACAGTTTATTACACAATAAAGGAGGACAAATGGTAAAGAAAAAAAGCTTTAAAATTTTATTTTTGTTGATAATACTAATTTTTATGAATATTCCAATGTCTTTGGCTAAATCTGAAATTACTGTAACATTTAATAAAGAAAATATACAAGTTGGAGAAGATGTGGGATTGAAAATAAATATAGCAAATGTAGATATTGCATCATTTACATTGGAGATATATTTTAATGAAACAAATTTAGAATATATAAGTGGACCAGAAAATTCGAATTATTCTAATGGTAGAATATTGTATATTTGGGTAAGTGAAACTGGCGAAAATAAATCTAATATTGATATTGGGACATTTTTATTTAAGGGAAAAGAAGATGGAGTTTCGAATATAGTTGTTACAGGTGAATTTTATAATTCAGAAGGTAAGCAAATTCAATTAGAAAATGGTAAAAAAGAAATACGAATAGGCGTAAATAATGCTCAGAATCAAGAGGAACAGATTGCAGAGAGCAATTTATCTGATAATACAAATTTAAGCATTTTAAGAATAAATGAAGAGGGGATATCTCCGGATTTTAGTCCAGATATTAAAGAATATTATTTTATTGCAGATAAAAATATTAATAAATTAGAAGTAACAGCAATTCCAGAAAATCCAAATGCAGTAGTTACAATAACAGGAAATGATAATTTTATAATTGGTAAAAATACAATTGATATAAAAGTAGAATCAGAAGATAAAACTAAAATTGATATATATAGGATTTTTGTGACAAGAGCAGAAAATATAGAAATGGCAAATGCAAATTTAGAAACTTTGGCAATAAGGCAAGCTACATTAAATCCAGAATTTGATAATAATGTCACATATTATAAAGCTGAAATTGCAAATGATATTAATAAAATAGATATATTAGCTATTCCTCAAAAAGAAAATGCTACTGTAAAAATTATTGGAAATGACGAAATGCAAATAGGATTAAATAAAATAGAAATTACAGTTACTGCTGAAGATGGGATAACAGATAAAAAATATGTGTTAGAAGTTTATAGGAGAAACGAGGAAGAGGAAATAAAAGCTCAAGAAAAGCAAAAAATAGAAGCGGAAAGATTGTCTGCAATTTTAGAAGAAAATCAAAATAATAATGGGAAAAGTGCTGTAGAAGAGGATAATAATCAAGATAAAATAGAATCAGAAGATGAAAAGATTAAAAATAATATTAGAATTGGAATTTGGATAATAGCTGAAGTTATTGTTGTTATTGGGATAGGATTTTATTTTAGATTGAAGAGAAGAAAATAAGAAAAATAAGAGAGGATGTATATTTGTATTATATGAATTTACAGCCTCTCTTTTTATTGATTAATATTTGATGTTTTATAAAATAGTAAATTTAGAAATTAATATTTAGATATTGAAAAGTGAAAATATTATTGGTAAAATATTTTTATAAATAATAATATCGTAAACATAATTGTAAAAGAGAATTCTAATGATAAGAGGAGGTTTTTAACATGAAAAAATCAAGTAAAATAATTTTAGGAATTGTTATAATATTGTTCATTACAGCTATAGGGGTTGGAGCTTGGATGATAATAGATAATCAAAAAAAATCTGATTTGAAAATAAGCGAATTAGAAAATCAAATTTCAAGCATGAATAATAACGAAAGTGCTCTTAATACAGACGACAATAACAATAGTGGCAATACAAGTAAAAAACAAAATAATGATGTATCAACAAATCAGGTAAATGATAAAAATAATAACACGACAACATTAAATAATAATTCAGCAGCATCAAAAAAAGCATTTTCAGAAGATGATTTAGTAATTGAAAGTTTTAGATTAGGAGAAAGTGCAAAAGCACTAGATTCAGCATATCCTAATATAGAACCAGAAAACAAATATTATACGGAAGATGCTACAGGTTATAATATAACTGAATTAAATTATAGCTCTTTGGGATTAAAAGTAGATAATGCCTCTTTAATAAACGAAGATGATGGAGATGGATCTATGATTCGCATAGAAATATATGGAAACTCAAGTATCAAAACAGCTAGAGGAATAAAAATAGGCTCTTCAAAAGAAGATGTATTAAATGCGTATCCATCAAATTCAATTTTAAAAAGTGATATGGTTGATGAGAATAAAACTATTATAGTAGGGTATCCAGGTAGTGAACCAGTATATGGAAGTGAAAAAGGAAATATATATTACGATTTAGAAAATGGTAAAGTATCTAGAATTTTACTAGCATATGCAGTTGCAGAGTAATTTAAATAAAATATTAATTATATGGATATTCTCACGATTACAAAGAATTAATTATCAATATTTTTGAAATCGTATTATTGGAAACGATTGCTTGTAAATTGGTAAAAAGGAATATACAAGATTTAACAATTTCTACTTTTGAATTAAATGAGATATATGAATTATTCAAAGATAAAGAAGAAATAGTTATTAAAAATACCATAATTAAGGCAATTACAAATTGTCAATAAAAATAAAATGCATAGAGAAAATTAGGAAGCTTTATAGTTACTTAATTTTCTCTTATTTATTTCTAATAAAAATTTAGAAAATTGAAGATTTACTCAAAATTTATTTGACTAAATAAAAAAAGGATGTTTTAATAATGAACATAGAAGTTTGATTTTTATAAAAAGTTTAATTCAAAAATTTTAAATTCTAAAGTGTAGATTTATACACAAAATTTTCAAAATAATCGAATATAAGTTGGATGAGGTGTACATTTCTAACGTCCCCAATGTGCGCCAATGAAAGGATGGATTTATTGGATTTCATACAAATAGCCAAAAATAGAAAAAAAATAAAATCATTAAATGATATAAAGGAACCTGTTTACTACAATTTAAAAGAATATTTATTTAAATATGTGTCAGAAGAAGATATAAAATATAACGATTATAAAATAGGAGATATAGTATTTGTTCAAAGATATAAATATAAAAACGGAACAAAAGGGAATAATCATATGTTTTTAATAGTAGATAGTGAAAAAAAAGAGCAAAATTTACTATATTTTGGAATGCTAATATCATCAAAAATAGAAAAAACATATTTTAAATCTAATAAATATATACAAAAAGATAAACAAAATAATTTAAAAAAAGATAGCATAATAAAAACAGATGTAATTTACAAAATTTTCACTAAAAATATATTGCTAAAAATAGGAAATATTGATAAAACTAAAGTAGATATTTATAAAAATTATCTTATAAATAATAACTAAGGAGGAACTTGAATATGAAAATAACAAGTGTACAAGCTTTAGAGAGCATATCTAAAGAAATAAGAAGAGGAATAATAGAGCAAGTATATAATGCACAATCAGGACACCCAGGAGGAGCACTATCGTGTGCAGATATATTAACAGTTTTATATTTTAATCAAATGAATATAAACCCAAAAGATCCAAAAGCAGAGGGAAGAGATAGACTTGTGCTATCAAAAGGGCACTGTTCACCAGCTTTATATGCCACTCTTGCAAAAAAAGGATATTTTGACAAAGAGCTATTACAAGATTTTAGAAAAATAGGTAGCAATTTACAAGGTCATCCAGATATGAATAAAGTACCAGGAGTTGATATGTCAAGCGGTTCACTAGGGCAAGGATTATCTGTTGCAAATGGGATGGCATTAAATTCTAAACTTGAAGAGCTAGGATACAGAGTATATTGTATTTTAGGTGATGGAGAAATAGAAGAAGGTCAAGTATGGGAAGCTGCAATGACAGCAAGTAAATACAAACTAGATAATTTATGTGTAATTGTGGATAATAATAATTTGCAAATAGATGGAACAATAGAAGATGTAAAAGGACTACAAAATATAGAAGAAAAATTCGAATCATTTGGATTTAATGTTATAACAGTAAATGGAAATAATATTGCAGATTTAATTACTGCATTTGACAAAGCTAAGATTGTAAAAGGAAAACCAACAGCGATTGTTGCAATTACAATAAAAGGAAAAGGTATATCTTTTATGGAGGATAAAGTAGAGTGGCATGGAAAAGCACCAAATGAAGAACAATATAATATTGCTCTAGAGGAATTAAAATAGTAAAATAAATTTTTATATTAGTAAATAGTTATAGAGGTTTATAGGTAGACCGTACAAAAACCTAAATAAATATGCGAGGATGAAAACATTATGAATATAGATAAAAAAATTGCGACAAGACAAAGCTATGGAGAAGCTTTATTAGAATTAGGAAGAGAAAATGAAAAAATAGTAGTATTAGATGCAGATTTATCAACAGCAACAAAAACAAATATATTTGCAAAAGAATTTCCAAAAAGATTTTTTGATGTAGGAATTTCAGAGCAAGATTTGATGGGAACTGCTGCTGGATTTGCAACATGTGGAAAAATCCCATATGCTAGTACATTTGCAATGTTTGCAGCAGGAAGAGCATATGATCAAATAAGAAATAGTATATGTTATCCAAACTTAAATGTAAAAATATGTGCAACACATGCAGGAATAACAGTAGGAGAAGATGGAGCCACACATCAAATGTTAGAAGATATAGGAATGATGAGACAAATTCCAAATATGACAGTAATAAGTCCATCAGATGATACTCAAACAAAATGGGTAATAAAAGAAATATCAAAAATACAAGGTCCAGTATATGTAAGATTATCAAGACTTGCAACACCTGTAATATATGATGAAGATGAGAAATTCGAAATAGGAAAGGCTGTTCAAATAGGAAAAGGAACAGATGCAACAATTTTTGCAACTGGAGTTACTGTATCAGAAGCATTAAAGGCAAAAGAAATATTAGAAAAAGAAGGAATATATGTAAGGGTAGTAGATTTGCATACTGTAAAGCCAATAGATAAAGATACAATAATAAGATGTGCTCAAGAAACAGAAAAGTTAATATCAATTGAAGACCATAGTATAATAGGTGGAATAGGAACTGCAATTTCAGAAGTATTAACAGGATATTATCCTAAAAAATTAATTAGATTAGGAATGCAGGATTCATTTGGAAAATCTGGAAAAGCAGAAAATTTGATGCATTATTTTAAAATCGATGCATCTGCAATTATTGAAGTTTGCAAGTAATGTATATATAGTGTATAATAACTAAATGCAAAGCAGAAATGTCATTATTAGAATGCATAATCCAAAAGCGTATGCAATTTTGATATAAAAAGCTTTTTTATATGAGAGGAGATATATAGATTTGGAAAGATTAAAAGAATTTATAGAAGTAATGAAATCAAAAGAGATAATAGATATAGCAATAGCAATAGGAATATTAGTAACTTTTATAATACTAAGCTCTATATTTGCAAAATTAATAATGAAATGTTTTAAAATTAAACCAGAAAAAATGGTGAAAAAATCTAAAATTTATAAAATTTTGAAATTTATTTGGATTATATCAGGGACTTATATAAGTTTACTATTTCTAGGTTTACCAGCTAATTTTATGCGAATAGCAACAAAAATATTTAAATTAACTTTAATATATTTAGTTACAAGGTTAGCTGCAAATATAATAAGACCAAATGCAAAAATGTTTGAAAAAATGAATTCTGATATTGACAATAAAAATGAACATACCGTTAGATTTGCTATAAAATTTGTAAGAGGAGTTATTTATACTATAGGTGCATTTATATTTATAGCAGAGCTAGGATATGATCTAAGTGGACTTATAACAGGACTCGGAATAGGAAGTGTAGTACTAGCACTGGCAGCACAAGATTTAGCTAAAAATTTATTTGGTGGGTTCGCAATATTAACAGATAAAACATTCGTAATAGGAGATACAATAGAAGTAAAGGGAGTATATGGTGTTGTAGAAGATATAACTTTTAGAACAACGAGAATAAGAAAGCTGGATAATACAGTAATAACAATGCCAAATTCTATATTAGCAGATTCTGATATAATAAATTGGAATAAAATTAAAAAAAGAAGATACGATTGTGATTTAAAAGTATCATTAGAAGTGTCTCAAAAACAAATAAATGATTTGGTACAAAAATTAGCTTTTGAATTACAAAAAAATAAAGAAATAATTAAAGATTCTATAAGAGTATATTTCAGTGATATAGATAAAGATGGATATAATATAAAAATATATTTATATACAGAAATTACAGATTATGATGAGTATATAGAATTTGTTAATAATGTAAATTCACAGCTATTAGCTCTATTGGAGCATGAAAAAATAAAATTAATATATCCAACATATGATATTCATATGGTAAAATAAGAAAATATAATCCAAGCTATAATACAACTTTAAATGTTGTAAATAGCTTGGATTTGCAATTTAAAGCATAAGTGCTGGAGATACAGCGAAGTATGACGAGGTAGATACAAGTTCAGGTTTAGGAAGCCATACTTTGCTATTATCATGTATGGAAGTACTTTTATAATGCTCAATAATGTCATTTACAGCATTATAAATGCCATCGAAGTTACGTACCATACCATCAAGCAATATTATGCTTTTAGCTTTTTTTGAGCAGTTGTAAAAACTCTTATCTGCTCCTGTTCGAGGATAGTTGCATGCCATAGCAGTTACTTGCACTTCAAAATAATCGCTATTTACTGATGTTGCTTCAAATGCAAAGTCAAGAACATCATATCCTGCAACTAGCTTTTCTAATGATTTTAACATTAGATGTTGAATCATTTATTTAAGATTCCTCCTTTTCTTTAGGAGATTTTGTGTAAGGTGCTATTGAGCTTCAATAATTACTACTTTTAAGCTCTCAACCAAACAGTTACAAAATCTTATATATATTATATAATAAGTTACATAAAAATACAAATCAAGTGTCAAAACCTAAATTGCCAAATAAGTATTTACAGAAATTAGTTAAATGTGATAAAATATTACATAGAAAATAAGAAAGAGAGATATCTATGCCAAAATTTTTTATAAATAATAATCAAATAGACAATAACACAATAATAATTACAGGAAAAGATGTTAATCACATATCAAATGTATTAAGAATGAAAATAGGAGAAGAAATACAAGTTTGTGATACAGATACATCAAATAATTATCTTGTAAAATTGCAAAATATAGATAAAGAAAAAATATATTGTGATATTATAGAAAAAATAAAATCAGAGGCAGAGCCAGAGATAAATTTAAAAATTTTTCAAGGAATTCCAAAATCAGATAAAATGGAATTAATAATACAAAAGTCAACAGAATTAGGAGTAAAAGAAATAATTCCTGTGCAAATGGAAAGGTGTGTATCAAAAATAACACCAAAAGATGAAAAAAAGAAAATAGAAAGATGGCAAAAGATATCAGAGATGGCATCAAAACAATCGGGAAGAGATATAATTCCTAAAGTAAATAATCCAATAAAAGTAAAGGATATATGTAATTTAATAAATGAATTAGATATGATAATAGTACCCTATGAAAAAGAAGAAAAATATACTTTAAAAAATGCAATTGAAGAGATAAAACAAAATAAAAATAATAAACCATCTATAGGAATTGTTATTGGACCTGAAGGAGGATTTGATCCTAATGAAATAAATTTATTAAAAAATGCTGGAGCAAAAATAGTTACATTAGGTAAAAGGATATTAAGAACAGAAACTGTAGCTTTAGCTATGGCAAGTGTTATTATGTATGAACTTGGAGGTAATATATAATTGGAAGAAAAAGATGTAGTTAAAAAGAGTGCTAAAAAGAGCATAGAAGGTAATAATACAAATAAAGTTGCTAAAAAAACAACAAATACCAAAAAAACTGTATCATCAAATTTAAAAAATCCAGAAAAAACCACTACTAAAGTAGTAAAAAAAGTTTCGATAGAAAAAGAAACACCACAAAAAAAATCTGAAAGTGCCAAATCAGAAAACAATAATAAAAAAGTTGTTTCAAAAGTAAATGAAGAAAAAACAAAAAAAAGTACCACAGTTCAAAAAAGAAAAAATGATGATAATGTATCAAACTCAAAGAAGAAAAATACTACTGAAGAGAAAAAAACACTAAAAAAAGTTGCTGAAAAAAAAGAAAATTCAAAAGAAACAAATGCAAAAAAATCAAATAAAAAGACAGTAGATGAGGATGAATTAAATGAAATATTTGAAAAAAGTTCAAAAGAAGTAAAAAAGACAACTACAAAAAATCCTAAAAAAGTAGAATCATCTGAAAAGGCAACTAGTAAAAAAAGTACAACATCAAATAGTAATAATAAAAAGGCACCTTCAAAATCAACTGCTAATACTAATAAAAGAACAAGTACAACAGCAAAAGGTAAATCATCATATGAGACCACCAAAAAAAAGAATACATCTAGTAAAGTAGCAACAAAAACAGCAGGTGTAAAAAAGAAAATAACAGAGGAAGTTGCTAAAACAACAAGTGAGAAATCTTCAAAAATAAAAATAAATAAAAAAAATGAAGGTCAGAAAAATAAAAGTAAAATTGTAGAAGAATTAGCAGATAAAAAAAATAAAAATAGCTCAAAACCTAAAATAAGTAATGTGAAAAAAAATGAAAAAATAGAAGATTATAAAAAAGCTATTTATATAAATCATATAGATGAAGAAATAGAAAATAAATTTGATATAAAAGATATAGATGAGGAATTTAAAAAAAGAAAGTTAATACCAAAAGAAGATTTAAGAGCTTTAATCAAAAAATCTTCTGCAGATATAATATATGCAATTTTATTTATATTATTTTTAATTTTTAATAATTATGG
>ENA-UOJD01002533-UOJD01002533.1-human-gut-metagenome-genome-assembly--contig:-P48-NODE-2533-length-14957-cov-45.168165_pt1 | contig 14957 bp, 4 predicted proteins | sample MGYA00242342_ERZ723889 | MGnify/ENA metagenome assembly ERZ723889
TGGCGGTGCCTACGCAGTCGTTGCCCGTGTCGCCGCCGCCGATGACCAGCACCTTTTTGCCCTTGGCCGTGACGGCCTTGCCGTCGGCAAAATCGGAGTCAAGCAGACTTTTTGTCACGCTGGTCAGGTAGTCCACGGCGAAGTAGATTCCCTCAGCATCCCGTCCGGGTACACCGATGTCCCGGGGCTTTTTCGCGCCGCAGCAGAGTACCACCGCGTCGTAATTCTCTTTCAGCTCCTCGGCGGGGACGTCACGCCCCACGTCGGCGTTGGTAATGAACTCGATGCCCTCTTCTTCCAGAATCTTCACTCGGCGGTCAATGACCCACTTTTCCAGCTTCATGTTGGGAATGCCGTACATCAGCAGGCCGCCAACCCGGTTGGCGCGCTCATACATGGTCACCTTGTGACCGCGCTTGTTCAGCAGGTCGGCAACAGACAGCCCGGAGGGGCCGGTGCCGACCACCGCCACCCGCTTTCCGGTGCGCGCCGGTGGCGGGACGGCGTGGATTGCGCCGCTTTCGTAGCCGTACTCCACGATTGCCCGCTCGTTCTCCTTCACCGCCACGGGCGACCCCGTCGCCATGCCGCAGGTGCAGGCGGCCTCGCACAGCGCCGGGCAGACCCGGCTGGTGAATTCCGGGTAGCGGTTTGTGGCAATGAGCCGCTTCGCCGCCAAGTCCCACCGCCCCTGATATACCAGATCGTTCCACTCGGGGATGAGGTTATTTAAGGGGCAGCCGCTTGCCATGCCGCCGATCATCATGCCGCTCTGGCAGAAGGGTACGCCGCAGTCCATGCACCGCGCACCCTGCGCCTGCTGTTCGTCGCAGTGCAGCGGAATATGAAATTCATTGAAATTTTTGATACGTTCCTCAGGAGCGATCTCCCGGCTGGTCTGCCGGTCGATCTCCATAAATCCGGTGGGTTTTCCCATATTCCCGCCTCCTTATTTCCCGTTTTTCATGGCGTAAAACGCTTCGATCTGCGCCTGCTCGCTGTCCTCGCCCTTTTCCTCCATCTTGGCGATGAGACGGAGCATCTTATCATAGTCGTGGGGCAGAACCTTCTTGAATTTCGGCAGATATTCGCCGAAGTTTTCCAGAATTTCCTTTCCCCGGGGCGAGCCTGTGGCCTCCACATGCTCCCGGATCAGGTCTTTCAGCAGGGACACATCGTACTTATGCTCCACGCTTTCCAGCGTGACCATGTCCTTGTTCACCCGCTGGTAGAAGTCCCAATCCTCATCCAGCACGTAGGCAATGCCGCCGCTCATGCCAGCAGCGAAGTTCTTGCCGGTCTTGCCCAGCACCACCACTGTGCCGCCGGTCATGTACTCGCAGCCGTGGTCGCCCACGCCCTCCACCACGGCGACAGCGCCGGAGTTGCGGACGCAGAACCGTTCTCCGGCCACGCCGTTGATGAACGCCTTGCCGCCGGTGGCGCCGTAGAAGGCCACGTTGCCGATGAGGATATTTTCACTGCGGTTGTAGGTCACGTTCTTCGGCGGGTAGACGATGATTTTGCCGCCGGAAAGTCCCTTGCCCAGATAGTCGTTGCTGTCGCCGATCAGTTCCAGCGTCAGCCCCTTGGGGATGAACGCGCCGAAGCTCTGGCCGCCGTAGCCGGTGCAAACCACGCGGAAGGTGTCGTCCGGGAGGGTGTTGCCGAATTTCGCCGTGATCTCGCTGCCGAAAATGCTGCCGAAGGTGCGGTCGGTGTTACCCACCTCCATCTGAACGGTCATGGGCTTGGGTTCGGCCAAATCGAAGCTCTTTCTGAACTTCTTCATCAGCACCTTCATGTCCGGGGTCTGTTCCAGCTTGAAATCGTAGACTGCCTTGGGATCAAAGTGGACGTTGGTGTTCTCCACCAGCGGGTTTTTCAGCAATCCCGACAAGTCCATTTCGCTGGCGCGGGAACCGGCGTGGGCGGGACGAACTTTCAGCAAGTCCGTGCGGCCTACCAGTTCGTCCACCGTGCGCACGCCCAGCTTCGCCATATATTCCCGCAGCTCCTGCGCCATGAACTTCATGAAGTTCATCACGTACTCGGGCTTGCCCATGAACTTCTTCCTCAGCTCGGGGTTCTGGGTGCAGATGCCCATGGGGCAGGTGTCCAGATTGCACACCCGCATCATCACGCAGCCCATGGCTACCAGCGGGCCGGTGCCGAAACCGAATTCCTCCGCGCCCAGCATGGCGGCGATGGCCACGTCCCGACCGCTCATGAGCTTGCTGTCGGACTCGATGCGGACGCGGGAACGCAGACCATTCATAATGAGACATTGGTGCGCCTCCGCAATGCCCAGCTCCCATGGAAGTCCGGCGTTGTGGATGGAAGAATTGATGGACGCCGCGCCCGTGCCGCCGTCAAATCCGGAGATCAGGATGACCTCCGCGCCGGCCTTGGCCACGCCGGCGGCAATGGTGCCGACGCCCGCTTCGCTCACCAGCTTGACGTTGATGGCGGCGCTGCGGTTGGCGCATTTCAGGTCATAGATCAGCTGCGCCAGATCCTCGATGGAATAAATATCGTGATGGGGCGGCGGGGAGATCAGTCCCACGCCGGTGGTGGAGTGGCGGCACTTTGCCACCCAGGGGTAAACCTTGCCGCCGGGCAGCTGGCCGCCCTCGCCGGGCTTTGCGCCCTGCGCCATCTTGATCTGGATCTCCTTGGCGGAAACCAGATATTTGCTGGTAACGCCGAACCGGGCGGAGGCGACCTGCTTGATGGCGGAATTCCGTTCGGTGCCGTAGCGTTCCTCGTCCTCGCCGCCCTCGCCGGTGTTGGACTTGCCGCCCAGACGGTTCATGGCAATGGCAAGACATTCATGGGCTTCCTTGGACAGAGCGCCGTAGCTCATGGCGGCGGTCTTGAAGCGCTTGACGATGGAGTCTACGTCCTCTACTTCCTCGATGGGGACGCCGGTTTCGGGGTAGTTGAATTCCAGCAGGCTGCGCAGGTGCATATCGTCGCCGCCCTCGTTGGCCGCGGCAGCGGTGTACTGCTTGAACTTGCCGTAGTCCCCCGTCCAGACCGCCTGCTGCAAAAGGTGGATAGTCTGGGGATTGTACAGGTGCTGCTCCGCCGCGCTTCCGCTGCGGAATTTGTGGGCGCCCACGCTGGGCAAATCCATGTAAATGTCCAGCCCCAGCGGGTCGAACGCCTGCTGGTGACGGTCTTCCATGTCCTTCTGGATATCGTCGATGGTGATGCCGCCCACCCGGCTGACGGTGTTGGTGAAGTATTTGTCAATGACCTCTTTGCTGATGCCCACCGCCTCGAAAATCTGGCTGCCCTGATAGGACTGGATGGTGGAAATGCCCATCTTGGAGGCGATCTTCACGATACCCGCCAGCACCGCCTTGTTGTAATCGTTGACGGCGGCGTAAAAATCCTTTTCCAGCAGCCCGTCGCTGATCAGATTGCCGATGCTCTCCTGGGCAAGATACGGGTTGATGGCGCAGGCGCCGAAGCCCAGAAGCGTGGCAAAATCATGGACAAGCCGGGGTTCGCCGCTTTCCAGAATCAGCGCCATGGCGGTGCGCTTGCGGGTGCGAACCAGATATTTGGACACCGCGCTGACGGCCAGCAGACTGGGAATGGCGACATGATACTCATCAATGTCCCGGTCGGACAGAATCAGGATGTTCGTGCCGTCCCGGTACGCCCGGTCAACGTCCACGAACAGCCGGTCGATGGCCTTTTCCAGTGGGGTGTTTTTGTAGTAGCAGATGGACACCGTCTCCACCTTGAAGCCGGGAACGTCCATGGTCTTGATTTTCAGCAGATCCGTTTCCGTGAGGATGGGGTTGTTGATTTTTAAGACTTTGCAGTTTTCCGCGTTCTCTTCCAGCAGATTACCCTGTGCGCCCACGTATACAGTGGTGGAGGTAACGACTTTCTCCCGCAGCGCGTCGATGGGCGGGTTCGTGACCTGGGCAAACATCTGCTTGAAGTACTCGAACAGCGGCGGGCGGGTATGGCTGAGGACGGCCAGCGGAGTATCGCTGCCCATCGCGCCGGAGGGTTCCGCGCCGTTTTTCGCCATGGGGAGCATGATGGTCTTCAAATCCTCGTAGCGGTAGCCGAAGGCCTTCTGGAGCCGCACCATTTCTTCTCTGGTGTAGGAGGGTATCTTCCGGTTAGGCACCGTCAGGTCGGAGAGGTTCACCAGATTCCGGTCCAGCCATTCGCCGTAGGGCTGGCGGCTGGCGTACTCCGCTTTCAGGTGTTCATCGTCCACCAGCTCGCCCTTCACCGTGTCCACCAACAGCATCTTGCCGGGGCGCAGACGGTCCTTGCGGATGACGTGCTCCTGCGGGATGTCCAGAACGCCCACCTCGCTGGAAAGGATCAACCGTCCGTCGTCGGTAATGTAATAGCGGCTGGGGCGCAGACCGTTGCGGTCAAGGACCGCGCCCATCACGTCGCCGTCGCTGAACAGAATGGACGCGGGGCCGTCCCAAGGCTCCAGCATAGTGGCGTAATACTGGTAAAAGTCCTTCTTCTTTTGATCCATGTTCCGGTTGTTGCTCCACGGCTCCGGGATGGTGACCATCACCGCCAGAGGCAGGTCCATGCCGTTCATGACCATGAATTCCAGCGTGTTATCCAGCATGGCGGAGTCGGAACCGCCCTGATTGACAATAGGCAGCACCTTGGTCATGTCGTCTTTCAAAAAGCGGCTGGCAATGGTCTCCTCACGGGCGAGCATGGTGTCCACGTTGCCACGGATGGTGTTGATCTCGCCGTTGTGGAGAATGAACCGGTTGGGGTGCGCCCGGTTCCAGCTGGGAGAGGTGTTGGTGGAAAAGCGGCTGTGGACCATGCCGATGGCGGTCTCATAGTCCTCGTCCTGCAAATCCGGGTAGAACTGCCGCAGCTCCTTGACCAGAAACATGCCCTTATACACGATGGTGCGGCTGGACAGGCTGCACACGTAGGTCTCCTGACTGGACTGCTCGAACACCCGGCGAACCACATACAGCCGCCGGTCAAAGGCGATCCCGGCCTCCATTCTCGGCGGCTTTCCCACAAACGCCTGCCAGATGCTGGGCATACAGTCCCGTGCCTTCTGCCCCAGATACTCGGGGCATACCGGCACCTGCCGCCAGCCTAGGAAGGGCAGACCCTCCTTCTTGCAGATGATCTCAAACAGCTTCTTCGCCTGATTGCGCTGCAGCTCTTCCTGCGGGAAGAAGAACATACCGACGCCGTATTCCCGCTCCGCGCCCAGGGTAATGCCCGCGGCCGCGGCTGCTTTCACAAAAAACTTATGGCTGACCTGTAACAGAATGCCAACGCCGTCGCCGGTTTTTCCCTCGGCGTCCTTGCCTGCCCGGTGTTCCAGATGCTCCACGATCTGCAGCGCGTCATCCAGCGTCCGGTGGCTCTTGCGTCCCTTGATATCCACGACCGCGCCGATGCCGCAGTTGTCGTGTTCAAACCGGGAATCGTACAACCCGGCTGGAGCTGTGCGTTCGGTGAAATTTTCCATAGCTTTTTCTCCTTTGGGCTACAAAAAATAAACGGCGTTTCCGCTCAAAGGGCAAAAATGCCCTCTGCGGGAACGCCATTGTTCTCTGGGGTAATGATAGCACAAAGAGAATCACTTTACAAGGCAGAAGAAAATCCGTTTTCTTCCGGTATCTTTGTTCCATTTGCCCAAAATCCGGCAAAATGCCGCCGCAAAAATCGCGGCGGCTTATGAAAAATCACTTGCGGCTGTCTCTCTGCTTTTCCAGCTTGAGATACATTTCCTTCAAATGCTCGGCCAGAGGGCTGTCCGAACGGAAGGGGGAGAAAAAGTGATACTTGGCAGCGGCATTCTGGTTGAAATCCCGGATGTGATCCTTGATGCTCTCGTATTTCACGACGACCTTGTTTTCCTCGGCGAACTGCTTGAGCTTGACGATGATCTGGCTGGAATGCACCACGTCGATGATGAACACACCGAAGAACATGCCAATGAAGAAGGAAAACGCCAGATTGTTGGACAACCACGCCAGCGCATTCAGGATATAGGGATGCACCAGAAAATAGTACGCCGCGCCCAGCGCCGCCCAGAAGAAGGAGAACAGCGGGCAGATGATTCCCTGAATATTGCCCCAAAGGTTTGAATAGTCCCACAGTCGGACTTTCAGATATTTCAGGCAGGCAAGACCCGCGATGTACTCGATCAGCGTCATGGCGACAGCCATGGCAAGAAACAGCGCCACCCGGTTCCAGACGGGGTCTGCGATCAGGTGCAGATCCTCCATGGACGCCAGCAGGAACAGCGTACACAGGCCGAAGCCGTAAATCGGCAGATACGGGCCGGTGCAGAAGCCGGGGTTGATCCACTTTTTGTGGCGGTGGGTCAGGTTGCGGTACAGCAGCTCCAGCACCCATCCGAAGCACGAGCCGATAAAGAACAAAAACGCAAGTACCAGACTAAGCCTCATAAGGATTCTCCTTTTTCTATCTTGTTTCCAGTTTATTCATTTTTTCTAAACACTAACGAAATAATTCTTTACGAGACTGTAAACACGCTGAAAAAACGAGAATGTGCAATGTCCGATTTGGCATATCTTATCCATTTTATTGCTTGCACTTTTCCCGTATTTTGATTATAATAGTTGCAATCAAAAAAGTCAATATTCGCATTATTTTGCCTTTGAGGGCGGACTTTGCCCGAGGGCGCATACTAGGAGGATATTATGTCTGAAAAGAACCCGCCGGACAGTAATTTCATGACAAAGCTTGCCACGTTTATTGTGGACAAAAAGACTTTGTTCTTCCTTTTGTACATATTTGCCGTGATTTTCTGTGCGTTTTCCTCCGGATGGGTGAATGTGGAAAATGACGTCACCACCTACCTGCCCGAGGACACGGAGACCCGGCAGGGCATCGTGGCGATGAACGATAACTTCACCACCTTCGCCACCGCCCAGATCATGGTGTCCAACGTCACCTACGAAACGGCGGACGAACTATCCCAGCAGATCGCGGATGTGGAAGGGGTCAGCATGGTCACCTTCGACGACACCCCCGACCACTACACCAATGCCTCGGCGCTGTTCGATATCAGCTTCGACGGCGTCGTCTCCGACGAGATCAGCGAGCAGGCGCTATCGGATGTGGAAGCGCTGATGGACGGCTACGACTACTGCGTGTACTCCGACGTCGGCTACGACGAAAACGCCACCCTGCAGGGGGAAATGTCCGTTATTCTGATCATAGCGGTGGTCATCATCATCGTCGTGCTTACCCTGACCTCCCGCTCCTACGCCGAGGTCCCTGTGCTGATGATCACCTTCGGCGTGGCAGCCATTCTGAACATGGGCACCAACTTCCAGCTGGGCACCATCAGCTTCATCTCCAACTCCGTGGCTGTGGTATTGCAGCTGGCGCTGGCCATTGACTACGCCATCATCCTGTGCCACCGCTTCACCGACGAGCGGGAGACCCGCACCGCCCGGGACGCCTGCATCACCGCCCTGAGCAAGGCCATCCCGGAGATCAGCGCCTCGTCCCTGACCACGGTGTCCGGCCTTGCGGCGCTGGGCTTCATGGAATTCAAAATCGGTCTGGACATGGCGCTGGTTCTGGTCAAGGCCATTCTGTTCAGCCTGCTGTCCGTGTTTACCCTGATGCCGGGACTTCTGATGCTGTTCAGCCCGCTGATGGATCGCACCCGCCACAAAAAACTACTGCCAAACATCACGCCTATCGGCAAGTTTGCGGTGAAAACCCGGCGCGTTGTGCCGCCGCTGTTTGCCATTCTTCTGGTCGGGGCATTCATCCTGTCCAACCGCTGCCCCTTTGTTTACAGCTATAACAACATCGAGACCGCGAATATGAACGAACGTCAGGCGGCCTACTTTAAAATCCAGCATACCTTCGGCACGACCAACATGGTCGCGCTGGTGGTTCCCAGCGGCAACTATGACGCGGAAGCGAAAATTCTGGAGGAACTGGATACCCGCCCGGAGGTCAAGAGCACCATGGGCCTTGCCAACATCGAGGCCATGGACGGCTACACCCTGACGGACAGCCTGAACCCCAGAGAGCTTTCCGAGCTGGTGGGCATGGATTACGAGGTAGCGCAGCTTCTCTATTCCGCCTACGCCATTGAGAACGACCAATACGGAGAATTCGTACAGGGGCTGGATAAGTACGACGTTCCCCTGTTCGATATGCTGATGTTCCTGAAAGACCAGCTGGATTCCCATAATATTTCTCTGGATGACATGGACGAAGCGTCTCTGAACGATATTTTCTCCCAGCTGGATATGGCTCAGAAGCAGCTGAAAAGCGACCGCTACAGCCGGATGGTGGTTTACCTGAATCTGCCGGAGGAAAGCGACGAGACCTTTGCATTCCTGACCGAAATGCGGAACATTGTGGGGAAATACTACGACGGCGATTACTACGTGGTTGGCAATTCCACCAGCTCCCGCGATCTGTCGTCCTCCTTTGTCAAGGACAATCTGGTAATCTCCATTCTGTCCTCCCTGTTCGTTATTCTGGTGCTGCTGTTCACTTTCCAGTCGGCGGGACTGCCTATTCTGCTCATCGCCTGTATTCTGGGAAGTGTCTGGATTAACTTCTCCTTCCCCACTCTGGCCAATCAGCCGCTGTATTTCCTTGGCTACCTTATCGTGCAGTCCATTCAGATGGGCGCGAACATCGACTACGCCATCGTCATTTCCAGCCACTATCAGGAGCTGAAGGCCACGATGACCCATAAGGAAGCCATCGTGGAAGCGCTGAACGCCTCCTTCCCCACCATCTTCACCTCCGGCACCATCCTGTCTGCCGCCGCTCTGCTGATCGGCAACATTTCCACCAACCCCGTTATCTCCATTCTTGGCACCTGTCTGGGCCGCGGTACGATTATTTCCATCGTCATCGTGTTGGGTGTTCTGCCCGCCATCCTCGTGTTCAGCGACTCCATCATCAACCGCACCTCCTTCAAGATGAAGGGCATCGAGCTTCCCACCAGAACTGCCAGCGGCACCATGTATGTCAGTGGGCATCTGCGGGGTCAGGTCAGCGGCGTTCTGGACGGTGAATTCACCGGAACGATCCGCGGCGATATGCACGCCATCGTCTCCACCAGTACTCAGGTCAAAAAGCTGGACGAAGCGGAAGGAGGAGAAGACAATGCGTAACCTGATAAAACGAATTTCCGCGCTTCTGCTGTGTCTGCTTCTCGTTCTCAGCCTGCCGGTAACGGCGCTGGCCGAGGAAGCCAAGGACACCGATGAGGCAGCGGCCGCCGAAGAAGGAACGACCTTGCGCATTCTGCGTCAGAAGCAGTTTCTGGACTTTACGGAAAACTGCCGTCTGGACAGCTACAGCCGGAACCTGAGTGTGGTTCTGCTGGCGGATATCGACCTCACCGGCGTAGATTTTGCAGGGATTCCCATTTTCTGCGGCAATTTTGACGGCAACGGTCACACCATCTCCGGCCTCAGCATCACGCAGGACGGCTCTAATATGGGACTTTTCCGCTATGTTGACGCTTCCGCGCTCATTCAGAACCTCACGGTCTCGGGAGAAATCATCCCCGACGGGAGCCGCAGCGCCGTGGGCGGCATTGCCGGACACAATGCCGGTAAAATTCAGAACTGCTTCTTTGACGGCACGGTTTCCGGCTCAGATGACGTGGGCGGCATCGCCGGCATCAACGCCATCACCGGTATCATCGACGGCTGCCATTCCAAAGGCGTCATCACCGGCGACCACCGGGTCGGTGGCGTCGTGGGAAATAACCTTGGCGTTATCCGCAGCTGCAACAACCGCTCCGGGGTCAACACCACCGCCGAGGAAAATCAGGTCAAGCTTTCCGACATTTCCCTGGAGACCATCACCGGAAGCGAATCCGTCAGCACCGTAACGGACATCGGCGGTATCGCCGGTACCAGCAGCGGCGTCATCCGCCAGAGCAAAAACCGTGGCAACGTGGGCTATCAGCACATGGGCTACAACGTCGGCGGCATTGCCGGAACCCAGACCGGGTATCTCTACAAATGCGAAAACTTTGCTCAGGTTTATGGCCGCAAGGAAGTGGGCGGCATCGTCGGCCAGATGGAGCCGACCACCTTCATCGAGTACACCGAAGACACAATGCAGATTCTCCAGTCCCAGCTTGGCACCGTAAGCAATCTCACAGGGCAGGCGTTTTCCACCATTCAGGACGGCAATTCGGACATGGGCGTTCAGGTGGACGACCTCTACAATTCCCTCGTGGATGCCAAGGACGCTCTGGATACCCTGCTGCCCAACGGGGATGACCCCTATCCCCCCGACCGGGACACCATCGACGCGGCCATCAACAACGCCAACAGCAGCCTTGCCGCCGCCGGTTCCTCTCTGTACGCCATCATGGATTCCGTCAACGACACGGCGGATTCCCTCAGCCGCATCATGCGCTCCATTGCCGGGCAAATCAGCGCCATGAGCGCCACCGTTGGCAACGCCTCCCAGAATCTGGGCGGCACCATTGAGGACATTTCCGACCGGGACACCGCAGAAATTCTCTCCGGCAAGGTGGAAAAATGCACCAATTCCGGTGCGGTTCTGGGCGACCTGAACGCAGGCGGCGTCGTGGGTGCCATTGCCTATGAAAACCGCCTGGATCCGGAGAACGATCTGCAAATCGGCGGGGACAACTCCATGAACTTCGACACCCAGCTGCGCGCCGTGATCCTCGGCTGTGAAAACAGCGGACGCGTTACGGCGAAGCGCCAGAACGTGGGCGGCATTGTTGGCTGGATGGCGCTGGGGCTTACGAAAAACTGTCTCAGCACCGGTAGCATTGATGCGGAGGAGGCCAACTATGTAGGCGGCGTCGCGGGCAAGAGCAGCGGCTATGTCCGTCAGTGCAGCGCCAAGTCCGATATCACCGGAAGCGCCTATGTGGGCGGCATTGCGGGCGAGGGTCTCACCGTCACCGACTGCCGCAGCATGGTGCAGCTCACCGGCTCCGAGAAAACCGGCGCGGTTCTGGGTATGCGGGGCGAACGTTCCGGATTCCTCAAGTCGGAATCCGACGACGACAGCGGGGAAACGGACGAAGAAACTGTCACCGGGAACTACTACTTTACCGTCGGCTCCGACATCGGCGCCATTGACGGCGTCAGTTATGCTGACACCGCTCAGCCCCTTTCTCATGACGATTTCGTCGCGCTGGAAGGTCTTGATCCGATCTTCAAGGTCATCTCCGTCCGCTTCGTCTATGACGACGGCATGATGCACACCGTCACCCTCACCCCCGGTGAGGCGCTGTCGCCGGACAGCATTCCCAAACTGCCCGAAAAGGCTGGTTATGTCGGTCGCTGGGACGGTCTCGCGGACGCCGATCTGTCCGACATCCGCTTCGATGTTTCGTTCCCGGCAGTGTACACCGCAGAGCTGGAAACGGTGCAGAGCGAAGCCCTTGGCGAAAGCAAACTGCCCACGCTGCTGGCACAGGGCCACTTCTCCGGCGATACGCCCATCCAGCTGACCCAAATGACCAAAGGCCCCGCTCTGGGTGTCCACGATAAATTCCTGGAGGGCTACGCCTTTACCCTCCCCACCGGTACAGCCGATACGCTGCGCTACTTGCCGGAAACTGAACAGAAAAATGTCCGGGTCATGGTAAAGGGCGCGGACGGAAGCTGGCGGGAGGTTTCCCACACCCAGGACGGCAGCTATCTGGTCTTTGCCATAGAGAACGGCGATGAGAGCTTCTGCCTGATCGGGTCAGTGAAAAAGTCGATCTCATGGCTGCCGATCACCGGTGCTGGCGGTGCGGCATTGGTTGTGCTGCTGGTGGTCATCCTTTTGATTCACCGTCGCCGCAAAAAGAAGAAAGCCGTAAAATCGGAAACACCCACTGTAAACGAAACTACCTGACTGTAGGGTCGGTCGCCAGATTATGGCGGCCGACCCCTTACTTCTGCAAAGAATCGATTAAAAACTCCCACAATTAACAATTTGTTTACAACATATTTGCTATAATGACAAATATCGTTTTGTAGAATTGTTACAAAGATTAAAAATGGAGACGTGTGCTATGAATACATATCGCGCCGGTATCGACATCGGCTCAACCACCGTCAAGCTTGTGCTGCTGGACGAAAATGGGGAAATTCTATTCGGGCAATACCGCCGTCACTGCGCCCACACCCAGCAGACGCTTAAGGAACTCCTTGCCGAAGCCCGGGAACAGGTCGGCTCCTGCCTTTTGCAGGTGAAGATCACAGGCTCCGGCTCCATCAATCTCGGCAAGGCCATGGGCATTGGCTTCGTGCAGGAGGTGGTGGCCGTCGCTTCCGCATTGCAGGCCGTCGCGCCCCAGACCGACGTGGCCATTGAACTGGGCGGCGAGGACGCCAAGATCATCTATTTCCGGGGCGGGCTGGAGGAGCGGATGAACGGCGTCTGCGCAGGCGGCACTGGCTCCTTTATCGACCAGATGGCGTCCCTGCTCCAGACCGATGCCGCCGGACTGAACGCGCAGGCAGAGCATTATCAGGAAATTTATCCCATCGCCGCCCGCTGCGGCGTGTTTGCGAAAACCGACATTCAACCCCTCATCAATGAGGGCGCAACCACCGCCGACCTGGCCGCTTCCATTTTTCAGGCCGTGGTCAACCAGACCATCTCCGGCCTTGCCTGCGGCAAGCCCATCCGGGGGTGTGTGGCATTTCTGGGCGGCCCCCTGCATTTCCTGCCGGAGCTGAAAAAAGCCTTTATCCGCACCCTGAAGCTCACCCCCGAAACCACCGTTGACCCGGAAAACTCCCATCTTTTCGCCGCCATGGGCGCGGCGCTGGAATCCGGCGACGCCGAAGCCGTCAGCATGGACGGCCTGATCGACCGGCTGGACAAGGGCGTGGAAATGGCCTTTGAATTAAAACGTCTCGACCCCCTGTTCGCCACGCGGGAAGACCATCAGGCCTTCTGCGCCCGCCACAGCAAAGCCGTCGTCCGCCGGGAAAGCCTGTCCGATTACCGGGGGGAGTGCTTCCTGGGCATTGACGCCGGTTCCACCACCACGAAGGTGGCGCTCATCGGCAGCGACGGTCAGCTTCTCTTTTCCTATTACGCCAACAATCAGGGTAACCCCATCCGCACCGCCATGGATGCCATGGCGCGTCTCCGGGACGAGCTGCCCGAGGGCGCGCACATCGCCCGCTCCTGCTCCACAGGCTACGGAGAATCCCTCCTGAAATCTGCTTTCTGTCTGGACGAGGGCGAGGTGGAAACCATCGCCCACTGCACCGCCGCCGCGTTTTTTGACCCGGAGGTGGACTGCGTGCTGGATATCGGCGGGCAGGACATGAAGTGCGTCAAGCTGAAAAACGGCAGCGTGGACACTATTCTGCTGAACGAAGCCTGCTCCTCCGGGTGCGGCTCCTTCATCGAAAACTTCGCCAATTCCCTTGGCTACAGCGCAGAAGGGTTTGCCAAAGAGGCGCTGTTCGCCAAAAATCCCATTGATCTCGGCACCCGCTGCACCGTGTTCATGAATTCCAACGTCAAGCAGGCGCAGAAAGAGGGCGCCACGGTGCAGGATATCTCCGCGGGACTTGCCTACTCCGTCATCAAGAACGCGCTTTACAAGGTCATCAAGCTGGCCGACCCCGCCGACCTTGGCAGACACATCGTGGTGCAGGGCGGCACGTTCTACAATCAGGCGGTGCTTCGCGCCTTTGAGAAGATTGCCGGCGTGGAGGCCACCTGCCCCGATATTTCCGGCATCATGGGTGCCTTTGGCGCGGCGCTGGTGGCGCGGGAACGCTATCACGGTCAGGAAAGCACTACCCTTCCCCTGAACGACATTCTGAATCTGACCTACACCACCTCCACCACCCGCTGCGGCGGCTGCTCCAACCGTTGTATGCTGACCATCAACAAATTCCCCGGCGGACGCCGCCATGTCACCGGCAACCGATGCGAAAAGGGTCTGGGCGGCGCGGGAACCGGGCGGAAAGGCCCCAACGTGATGGCATATAAGCTGAAGCGGATGTTCGACTATCCCCCGCTGGAAAATCCCAGCCGGGGCGTCATCGGCATTCCCAGAGTGCTGAATATGTACGAAAACTACCCCTTCTGGGCAACATTCTTCCGGGAACTGGGCTTTCGGGTGGTTCTCTCCCCCAAATCCAACCGGAAAATCTACGAGCTGGGCATGGAGTCCATCCCCTCGGAATCCGAGTGCTACCCCGCCAAGCTCTCCCACGGTCACGTCCAGTGGCTCATCAATGAGGGAATCAAAACCATTTTCCATCCCTGCGTATTCTATGAGCATCAGGAGACCCCCGGCGCGCAGAATCATTACAACTGCCCCATCGTGGTCTCCTACCCGGAGAATCTGAAAAACAACGTGGAAGCCGTGGCCGACGGCGAAGTCCGCTACATCCGTCCCTTCCTCGCCTTTACCAGCGAGAAGATCGCCGCCGACCGGCTGGCCGCTCTGTGTAAGGAAGAATGGGGCATCGACGGGAAGGAAGTCCGCGCTGCCGTCCACAAGGCATGGGAAGAACAGCAGCGCGCCAAGTCCGACGTTCGTGCAGAGGGGCAAAAGGCGCTGCAATGGATGGCGGAAAATCACGCGCGGGGCATCGTTCTGGCTGGCAGGCCCTATCACATTGACCCCGAAATCAACCACGGTATCCCGGAAATGATTGCCTCTTATGACCTTGCCGTCCTCACCGAGGACAGCCTGCCCATCGATTTCACCCCCGAGCGCCCCCTCCGGGTCAACGACCAGTGGGTCTACCATTCCCGGCTGTACAGCGCGGCAGAGTTCGTGCGGAACCGGGAGGACTTGGAGCTGATCCAGCTGAATTCCTTCGGCTGCGGTCTGGACGCTGTCACCACCGACCAGGTGTGCGAAATTCTGGAGGGCAGCAACAAGCTCTACACCGTCCTGAAAATCGACGAGGTGAACAATCTGGGCGCTGCCCGTATCC
>ENA-UOJD01002538-UOJD01002538.1-human-gut-metagenome-genome-assembly--contig:-P48-NODE-2538-length-14936-cov-10.417915_pt1 | contig 14936 bp, 15 predicted proteins | sample MGYA00242342_ERZ723889 | MGnify/ENA metagenome assembly ERZ723889
TATATTTATGAAAAAATTTGAAAAAATTATATTAGCTATATCTTTATTAGTATTTACATCATTTACGATTTTTAATTACTCATTTGCAGTCAATACAACTGCAGAAAATACTGCGGAACAAACATCAACTCAATCAACTGTGCAAGATACTAATCAAACGTCAAATCAAACTTCTGGACAAATAACAACAACAGTTAGCTCAACAACTTCAGCAAATGAAGGATTTTTATCTGTAACAAATATAATTAACATATTGCTTATAGCTGTCGGAGTTGTTATAATTTTCCTTGCCATTGCAATTTTAACTAATTTAAAAAAATAAATAAAAAAATATAGTTCTATACTATATTTTTTATTTTGCTATATTTTTTTATGTATATTTTATCTTTTTAGTAAAATACTAATATTGAGCTAAAAGCTACTTAATTTTTCTAAAAGGAGGATATCATGAAGAAGATAATTTTTTCAATTTCATTTATTATATTTACATTTTGTGTATCTTGTATTTATTCTTATGCAGCAACAAATAACTCTGCTATTAACAATATGAGTAATACTGCAAAAAATGCTGTAGGTGGTATTGAAAATGTTGTAGAAGATGCTGCTAAAGGTGCTGCTAATGCTACAAAAAATGCTACTAATACAATGGAAAATGGTACCAAAACTACTGGTGATAACTTAAAAAATGGCACTCAAACAGTTGGTAATGATATAAAAAATGGTGCACGTGATGTAGGTAATACTACAGAATATACAGCTCAAAGAACTTCTACAAATGCAGGTAATGCTACTGGATTCATGAGTACACAAACATGGTCATGGATTATAATTGCAGTTATCGCGATAGCAATTATTGCTTTGTTCTGGTATTATGCTTCTCGTTCAAAGAACAATAGAAATAATCATTAGTAAATTTTAATCCCAAAAAATATAAAAAAAGAGACATCGATAACTTTTTTATCTGTCTCTTTTTTATTTTATATCATCTATTTTTATATTTTACCTCTTTGAGCCTGAAGCATTCTTCTTTCAGCATCCTTTTTTGCTATATCTTCACGCTTATCATATAATTTCTTACCTTTTCCAATACCAAGTTCTACTTTTACAATGTCTCCTTTAAAATATAAGCTCATTGGAACTAGTGAATATCCTTTTTGCTTAATTTTTCCATATAATTTATTTATTTCGCTTTTATTTAATAACAATTTTCTATCCCTTAATGGATCTTTATTAAATATATTTCCTTTTTCATATGGACTTATATGCATAGAATATATATATACTTCACCATTCTTTATACCTGCATAACTATCCTTTAAATTTACTTTTCCAGCTCTTACTGATTTTATTTCTGTTCCAAATAAAACAATTCCAGCTTCTATTGTATCTTCTATTGTATAATTATGTCTAGCATTAGGATTTTTTGCAATTATTTTATTCATAGATTTTCATTCCTTCCATTTTTTGTAAAAAGTAACTTGTTATCGTTAAATAAAAAATATATTCATATATATAACTACTTCAAAAGTTTTTTCAATGTTTACATATATTTTTACACTTAAGCTTTATTAGAAGATCCAAATACATCTCTTATTTTATGCATAACAGTTTCTTCAATTTGAGCTCTCGCTGGAGTTAAATATTTACGAGGATCAAATACAGATGGATCTTCTGCAAATACTTCTCTTATAGCTCCAGTCATTGCTAATCTTAAATCTGTATCTACATTTATTTTAGATACTCCTGATAAACTTGCTTCATGCAACATTTCATCTGGAACACCTTTTGCTCCTGGTATATTTCCTCCATATTTATTACATTTTTCTACAAGCTCTGGTATTACTGTTGAAGCTCCATGTAATACTATTGGAGTATTTGGTATTAATTCTTTTACTTTTGCTAAAATATCAAAACGAAGTTTAGCTTCTCCTTTAAATTTATATGCTCCATGACTTGTTCCTATTGCTATTGCTAAAGAATCGCATCCTGTTCTTTCTACAAATTCTTTTGCTTGCTCTGGATCTGTATACATTGCATCTGCTTCTGATACATTAACATCATCTTCTATTCCTGCTAATTTTCCAAGCTCTGCTTCTACTACTACTCCGTGACTATGTGCATAATCTACTACTTTTTTAGTTAAAGCTACATTTTCTTCAAAATCATATTTTGAACCATCTATCATAACTGATGTAAATCCGTTATCAATACACATTTTACATGTTTCAAAATCTGGTCCATGATCTAAATGTAATGCAAGTGGTATATCATGTTCTTCTAATGCTGCTTCTACCATCTTTTTTAAATATGGTATTCTTGCATATTTTATTGCTCCTGATGATGCTTGTAATATTACTGGTGAATTTTCTTTTGCTGCTGCATCTACTATTCCTTGTATAATTTCCATATTATTTACATTAAAAGCTCCTATTGCAAAGTGCTCTTTCATTGATTTTTCAAACATTTCCTTTGTTGTTACTAATGGCATAATTCATTCCTCCTCTGTTTTGTAGGTAATACTATTATTACCTATTTACGACTATTGTATTTCTATTTTTGTGGAAAGTCAATATAAAATAAAAAAAGAGCCCTTTAGATTATCTGATTCTGATATTCCAAATAGCTCTTTTGACTTATGATATATCTATTACATTGTTTAAATTTACACACGGTATCTCAGCAATTTGATTGCATTTTGCGAACAATAATACTAGGAATCCATCAAGTAATTTATTGTTTTCAGATTTTACAACTGGTCTTGGAAATTTTCCATACTTTTTGTAAAATTCACTTATATACTTATAGTGTTTTCCTTGAATCCAATCCTCTCTGAGCAATATTTCTACATATATACTCTCTGAAGTATACTCATACCAGTCATCAGGAAGAAAAAATCCTTTTTTATACCTATAAGCTTCATGTGCTTGCATTACCTCATTTTTGTATTGTTTCCGTTCTTTCGAATCTGTAATACTCAAATAATGAAAATACTCTTCCATTGTCATATTGTTTTTCTTTTGATTACATTCCGTACAAGAAGGAATTAAATTATTTGTAATTGATATTCCTCCAAAATCTCGTGGATACATATGGTCAAGGGTTCTGTTTTCTTCATTTAACTTACATCCGCAGTAGAAACATGTTTCTTTACCATGAATTTCATATGTTGCATGATACATTACCCGCTCAAATGATAAATTGCCTTTGCAAAACAAAATATCATCTTCAACATATGCTTCTGCATTATCTTTTTTATAATAGAAATGTTGCGGTAATTCGATATTCATCTAAAAAACCTCCTATATATTTGTGAGTTTTCGTTTTCGGATTTATTTTAAATTATATATTATAGTTTGTCAACTTTTAGATAAAAAAACTATTTCATCAGTTTGCTTTAAAATTAGAAAAACCCTGTAGATAAATCTACAGGGTACACAATTAAATAAGAAAAATAAATAATCAATACGAACCGATTCTCTATTACAGAAGTCTTGCCGCTTCACGAGCAAGGTCACTTCTTACAGATTCAGACTCATCCAACGTAAGCTGTACACAAAGATCCGATCCTTTCATCTTTTCAGACAAATAAACAAGACCGTTATATCTGCTGTTCAAGGCTGAATTGTCTATCTGAGTAGGATCTCCTAAAAAGATAAACTTCGACCGAAATCCTGCGCGAGTAGCGATTGTTTTTATAAATGATGGTTCAATGTTTTGTGCTTCATCAATTATAAAAACCATATCATTAATAGTTCTGCCTCTTAGAAGCTCTAAGGCTGTTACCTTAATTTTTTGTAGTTCAAAATAATAAGAACCATCCTCTTCTGTTTGATCGTACGGAGTATCTTCGCATTCATCAGGTTTTATAGATCTTTTTTTGCCATTGTTGTAATCATCTGACTGGTTAGATTTCTTACCCAAATTTATTATATTGCTTAAGCTATCCTTAAAACAAGCAATATATGGATCCATCTTCTCATTCAAATCACCCGGCAAATAACCGAATGAGGAATAATCAGTCTTACGGGTAACCAGGATTTTTTTATATTCTCCTCTATCCAGCAGTTCCAAAGCCACTGCCATCGATAAGAATGTTTTTCCTGTGCCCGCAGCACCTTTGACGATAACTAATGGCTCATCAGCATATAATGCTGAAAGTAAGAGCTTTTGCCCCTCGTTTTCAGGAACCACTCCATAGGAGTTAACCCGCTCTTTTATTTTTACTACAAAACCATGGTCAACTTTGCCATAACCTTTTGTAACCTTGGGACCATCACATGTGAGCTCTGTATGTTGCAGTATAACAAATTCATTTTGCACGAACTCGATTTCTGGTTCAACAATTTCTTCAGTACTCACACGTTTTTCGGTATAAAACTTATCGAGGAGTTCTTTCGTCACCTCTATAGTTATACGACCCGTATACTGATCCTCTGGTCTTGGGAAAGTCTCGTCGCGAAAATATTCCGCCTTGATTTGCAGTTCCGCAGCCCTAATCTGAAGACATGTGTTGTTTGTTACCAAAATCACATTATGTCCTTCAAATTTTAACGCCATACAAACCTGCAAGGTACGTATCTGGTTCTTGGTAAGTTCATACTCATCAGAAATCTCCTGTTTCTCGTATTTTTTTACCACTCTGAGAATACTGCCATTTTCCTGGCGTACTCCCTCCTTAGAGAAAAGCTTATCATGTTCAAAAGAGCCAATATAGCTCATGATGCTTTTTCTGATTCGCTGTTTCTCAGCTGTAAGATTTGTCCATTTGTTGATTTCGTCCAATACAGTTAACGGAATTACGATGATATTATCGTTTCCGAAATTCTGTGTACTGTGGTCTGATGACAACAATGCATTTGGCCGAAGCACGAATGTCTTGGTCATAGAAGAATGACCTCCTTTTTCTTATTTAAAAGTTTCAGATCTTCCAAAAAAACAGAATATCTAGAAAACTTTTATTGTGTTCTATTTTATATCCTTATAGCCAAAAAGTCAACATTATTTTCATTTTATGTATATTTAAGTTATTCAAATCGCTAAATTATTAATCTATAATTATTGTTTCATTACAAAAAATCAAAAAAGGTTTTTATTTAACCTTTTTTGATTTTTGCTCTTAATTATTAATTATGATTTTCGTAACTACTACACATTGATTCCTCTGGCTGTTTTGTATTACAATTTTGTTTTGGTGTAACTGTAATTTGTTTTAATAAACATTCTTGATTATTGTAATCATTAAATTTACAGCTTTCCACTGTACAATTGATTTTTTGTTTATCCATAATAGCTCACAATCCTTTCTTTTTAGCAATAAGTATAAAGTTTATTGTAGAATTTTTTAATAATACAAGTTTTATCTCTACAATATTTTTATGCTTTGCAAATTTATTTTATCCAATTGTTTTATTATTATTCTAAACAAAAATACACATTTTGGATGTTAAAAATGTGCAAAAAAATGAACTTTAAAAAACATCCTTAAAGTTCATTTTTTTAATTAATTTTTTATCACAACAGTTCCTTCTTTATTATCTTTTACAGTATATCCCATGTTTATCAATTCATCTCTTATTCTGTCTGATTCTGCCCAATCTTTGTTTGCTCTTGCTATATTTCTTTTTTCTACAAGTGATTCTACTTCTTCTGATAAGATAACTGTTTCTGGCTTGTAATTTTTTAAATCAAATCCTAATACTTCATCAAATTTTAAAATTAAATCTGCTAATTTTTTTGATTTTTTCGAATTTTTTACTACATCCCATACAACACTCATAGCTACTGGCATATTTAGGTCATCGTTTATTGCTTCTAAGAATTTTTGTTTATATTCTGATATTATTTCATCATCTATATCTTCATTTCCTTCTTTATGTTTTAAGTATCCTTCTCTTAATCTTGCAAGTGCTGTTTTGGCTGAATCCATAGCTTCAAATGTAAAGTTTATCTTTTTTCTGTAATGTGATGAAAAATTAAACATTCTATATACATATGGCTCATATCCTTTTTCTTTTAAATCATCTAATGTATATAGATTTCCTAGACTTTTAGACATTTTTCCGCCATTTACTTGTAAAAATTCTACATGCATCCAATAATGTGCTGGTATTTTTCCACAAAATCCTTTACCTTGTGCTATTTCATTTTCATGATGAACTGGTATATGGTCTACTCCACCTGTGTGAATATCAAATTCTTCACCTAAATATTTATGTCCCATTGCAGAGCACTCTAGATGCCAACCAGGATAGCATTTTCCCCAAAATGTATCCCATTTCATTAGATGGTTTTCTGGAGCTTTTATCCATAGTGCAAAGTCTGTGTGATGCTTTTTATTTGGATCTTCATCTATTCTTGCTTCTACCTCATCTTCTCTTATATCTTTATTAGATAGTAATCCATATTTATCTAACTTTGATGTATCAAAATAAATTGTATCTTCTGTTTCGTATGTATATCCATTTGCAATTATTTGTTTTACATAGTCTTCCATGCATTTAATATGTTCGGTTGCTCTTGCTATTATTTCTGGCATATCTATATTTAATTTGCCCATGTCTTTTATAAACGCATCTTTGTAAAAATCTGCTATTGCAAAAGGATCTTTGTGCTCTAACCTTGCAGCTTTCATCATTTTGTCTTCGCCTTCATCTGCATCTGATACTAGATGTCCTACATCTGTTATATTCATTACATGTTTTAATTCATATCCATTATATTTTAATACTCTACGTAAATTATCCATAAATAGGTATGCTCTTAAGTTACCTATATGTGCAAAATAGTAAACAGTAGGTCCACAAGAATATAGACAGACTTTTTCCTCGTTTATTGGTTTAAATTCTTCTTTTTTCTTTGTTAGTGTGTTGTAAATATTAATCTTCATATTCTTTACCTCCTACTTTTAATATATTTTTTATTATATAATATTGATATATACTTTACAAGTTTTATTTTTAAATTTGTTACCATTCACAGTCACTTTTTTAGAGTAGTGTAAAATGGATTATATTATTTTTCCTCCACCTAAAACAATATCTCCTACATAAAATACAGCAGATTGTCCTGGTGTAATTGCTCTTTGTGGCTCATCAAATTCTACTTTAATGTTTTTGCCTTCTTGTACTATTTTTGCTTTTGCAACTTTTGATGAGTATCTTGTTTTTACTTCAACTTCCATTTCATCTTTTATTTCATCTAATAATAATAGGTTAATATCTGTTACTATAACTTCTTTTTTATATAGTTCCGCTTCTTCACCTACTATTACTTCATTTTTTTCTTTATTGAATCCTAATACAAATAATGGCACATGATATGATATTCCAAGACCTTTCCTCTGTCCTATTGTGTAATTATATAATCCTGTATGTTTTCCTAATATTTCACCTTTAGAATTGACTATATTGCCTTCTTTAGGTTTTATATCAGAATTTGTTTCTAAAAATTTTTTGTAATTTCCATCTGGAACAAAGCAGATATCTTCACTATCTGGTTTATTCGCAACTTTTAAATTACTTTTTCTTGCTATTGCTCTTATTTCATCTTTACTTTCAAAATCTGATAATGGAAATAATACATGTTCTATTAAATCTTTTGGTATATTCCATAATACATAACTTTGATCTTTTTTTCCTGCCTTTGATTTTTTAAGAACCCATCTACCATATTTTTCACTGTATTCTGTTTTTGCATAGTGTCCTGTAGCAATATAATTGCATCCTAGCTCTTTTGCTTTTTCATACATAATTCCAAATTTCATATATTTATTACATTCTATACATGGATTCGGAGTTTTACAATTTGCATAACAATTTATAAAATCATCTATTACATATTTTTTAAATTCGTTTTTATAGTCAAATGTAAAATGAGGTATTCCAATAGAATTACATACATTTTTTGCATCTATATATGTATTTACATTACAACAACTACTACCTACAAATAGCTCTAATGTTGTTCCTATTACATCATATCCCTCATTTTTTAAAAGTAATGCTGATACCGAACTATCAACTCCACCACTCATACCTAATAGAACTTTTTTATTTTCCATATATTCCTCCCATTATTAAAATAAATTTATTACATCTCAATATTACTATATTAAAGAAGTTATTTAGTCTTATAGAGTAGGATATGTGAATATATATATATCCAGCTAAATAATAATCACTTACACAAAAAACTTAATGGCAACAATTTATACTACCTTTTCCGCCATTTTCATTCTTATTTAACATATCTTCAATAGTATGCCAAGCTAAAAGTGCACATTTTACTCTTGCGGGCATATTTGAAACATTTCTAAAGGCTATGGCATCTTCTAATTTTTTTAGCTCTTCTTCATCTGTTGTTTCTCTTTTTATCATCTCTATAAATGTTTTTATAATTTCTTTTGCTTCTTCTATTTTTTTTCCTTTTAAAGTATCTATCATAATAGATGTTGAAGCTTGAGAAATTGCGCATCCATGTCCTGAAAATGCCATATCTTCTATTATATTTCCATTTAGTTTTAGCTCTAAAGTGATTTCATCTCCACAATTTGGATTATGACCTATTTCACAGTAATCCGCCTTTTCTAATTTTCTTTTATTATATGAATTCATGCTGTGTTCCATTATTAATTCGTTATATACATCGTTTAAATCTTCCATTAATTAAAATTCCTTTCAATTTATTATAAAATGCTTTTTTGAATAATTGACAAAACAAAAACATATGTTATAATAAGGGTATAGGAAATGAAATTCACACAGAAATGTGTGTTGCATTTATATATAATGAACAACACCACATAGCCTGGGAAAGCGAAATGTGGTGTTATTTTTATTTCTTATTAGATAATATTAGAAATATTATGCTTAATAAGGTTATGTTTATAATTATTGATATGTATAATAAAATTAAAGTTAATATAATACTAATAAACATCACCTCCAATCCTCGAGATAAACTCGATGAATTAAAGGCAACACACACATATGCTTTTTTCATTTTCTATGTTCTTTAGTATACTATATTTTTATTCCAAATACAATAATTCGACTATTATTTTACGAAAATTCATTCGCTATATTACGACATGTTTTTTATTTGCCTTTTTATTTCACAATATATTTTTTAAACATCTCGTATGCTTTATTTAATGCTTTAACCAATTTATCTACGTCTTCCTTTGTATTATAAAAATAAAAACTTGCTCTACATGTAGAATCTATTCCAAAATATCTCATAAGTGGTTGTGCGCAATGGTTTCCTGAACGAACACATACTCCTTCTGAATCAAGAATACTTGCTACATCGTGTGGATGAACTCCATTTATATTAAATGAAATTACTCCCGAATGATTTTCTTTATTTGGTGTTAGATATAAAGTTAAATAATCTAATTTTGATAATTCTTGTCTTGCATATGAAATTACTTCGTTTTCTATCTTTTGAATAGTATCATATCCAATTTTTTCAATATAGTCTATTGCTGCTCCTAAACCTATTACACCTTCTACATTTTGAGTTCCCGCTTCAAATTTATTTGGTAGCGGTGCAAATGTTGTTTCCTGTTCATAAACATATTCTATCATATCTCCACCCATTATAAAAGGTGTCATATCATTTAATAGCTCCTTTTTGCCATACAGCACACCAATTCCAAGTGGTGCTAGCATTTTGTGTCCTGAAAATACTAAAAAATCTACATCTAAATCTTGAACATCAATTCTCATATGCGGAATACTTTGTGAAGCATCCACTACTACTATTGCTCCTTTTTTATGTGCATATTTAATTATTTTTTTTACATTATTTATTGTACCTAAAACATTGGAAACATGCGTAATCCCAACGATTTTTGTTCTATCTGTAATTTTTGATTTGATTTCATCATCAGGAATTTCAAATTCATCATTTAAATACATATAATTTAATTTACTACCTGTTACTTTTGAAACTTTTTGCCATGGTACTAAATTAGAATGATGTTCCATTATTGATATAACTATTTCATCATCTTTTTTTAAATTTTCCATACCATATGAATATGCTATTAAGTTTAAGCTCTCGGTCGCATTTTTTGAAAATATTATTTCTTCTCTATGTTTAGCATTTATAAATTGTGCGATTTTAGTTCTTGTATCTTCATATTTTTGTGTTGCCTCAATGCTTAATGAATATGCACCTCTGTGTGGATTTGCATTGTAATTTTTATAAAATTCGTCTACCGCTTCTATTACTTGGATTGGTTTTTGTGTTGTAGCACCACTATCTAAATATGAAATTTTTCTGTTATTTAAAATTGGAAAATCTTTTTTTATTTCTTCTAACATCGTATTACTTCCCCTTCTTATAAATTTTTATATTATAACCAATATACACAATAAGAAAATCAACTATAACAATAATTTATGTATATCATTTAACTTTATAGAGTAGGATATGTGAATATATATATTCACATATCCGGCTAATTTTAAATCACTAGTCTAATACCTAATCTAATCGATTATCAATTTCATCCAATATCTCATCCTTAAGCTCTTCATCCTTGATATTCTCTAAAATCTTATTAAACTTAGCCCTAACCATAAGCTTCATAGCTTCTTTTAACTCAAATCCTCTACTCATTATATAAAATAGCTCTTTTTCTCCAATTTTTCCTGCAGAGCTACTATGATTTCCTTCAACTTCTTCTTCAGAACATAAAAGCATTGGTAATGCCAAAGATCTTGCTGTATCAGATAAAAGCATACAAGCTTCGTTTTCATTTCCAGTTGCTTTTTTAGAACCCTTTTTAAAATCTATAGTTCCTTTGAAATGCTTTTTAGCAACATCTTTTAATGCTCCTTGCACTTCTATGTCTATATTAGATTTTGGACCTCTTAATTCCCCTATATAATTCAAATCAAATACTTGATTATCTTTTCCCAAATATATAGTATCTAATCTATTGTTTGAAGAATTCCCTAATAAATTTGAGTAGTAATTTGTTATACTGTTTTTTCCTCCAAAATCTACTATTGTGTATTTTGCATTAGCGCATTCTTCGAATTCATTTTGTATACTCATAAAATTATTTGATGATTCATTCATTAGGTTAACTATAATAACATTGATATTTGAGCTCTTTTTAGCAAATAATCTTATAACAGCATTATGATATGCTTCAAAATTTTTGCTAGATTTGTACTTTAAAATCAATGTTGCTTTTGAATTTTCATTTGCAATAATTTCAATATTATCTACAAGCTCAGAATTTATTTCATCAAAGTTAAACTCGATATTTACAAATTCGTTTATTTTACTGTTTACAATAATTTTAATTTTTTGGTTTGAGTCTTCTATTACCTGCTTAGTGAAAAATTCTCCTAAACCATAAGATAAATTAAATCCACTTACATCAGAATCAATTTTTATTTTAGAGCTATTATTTAGAACTTTAACATTTTTAAACTCTTTTAATTTTTCCGGAATCTTTATATTTTTAATCTTTATGTTGTTTATATTAAAATTTTTAGAAGTTCTAACTGGTGTTTCATTTAATTTTATATTATTCATTTTATTTTCCTTCCCGCACTCCAAACTTTCAAAATATACAAGTGCAATTATCTTAACTATATTGAAACTTTACATTATCCTATTGCTCCTTCTAGTTCTAAGTTAATTAAATTATTCATTTCAACTGCATATTCTACCGGTAGCTCTTTTGAAATTGGATATGCAAATCCTCTTACTATCATTGCTTTTGCGTCTTCTTCTGATAATCCTCTACTCATTAAATAAAATATTGTTTTATCACTTATTTTTCCTATTTTTGCTTCGTGAGAAAATTCAACTTCGTCTGTTCTTATATCATTTGTTGGTATTGTATCTGATATTGATATATCATCTAACATTAGTGATTCACATGATACAGATGATTTTGAATTTTTTGCGTTTTCTAATATTCTTACTAATGATCTGTATGTGCACTTTCCTCCGTTTTTTGAGATTGATTTTGCATTTACTACACTTGATGTATTTGGAGCATTATGAACTACTTTAAATCCGTTATCTAAGTTTTGTCCTTTCCCTGCAAATGAAATTCCTGTATATTCTGTTTTTGCACCTTCTCCATTTAATATACTCATTGGATATAGCATTGATATTTTTGATCCGAATGAACCTGTTACCCAATCAACTTGTGCATTTTTTCCAACTATTGCTTTTTTAGTATTTAAATTAAGCATATTTTTTGACCAATTTTCTATTGTTGAATATCTTAGATATGCATTATCTTTTACATATAATTCAACACATCCTGCATGTAAGTTTACTTTGTTATATTTTGGAGCACTACATCCTTCTATAAAATGCAAACTTGCACCTTCATCAACTATTATCAATGTATGTTCAAATTGTCCAGATTCTGGAGAATTTAGTCTAAAATAAGATTGAAGTGGTATGTCCACTTTTACTCCTTTTGGAACATATACAAATGATCCTCCTGACCACACAGCTCCATGAAGTGCTACAAATTTGTGATCATTTACTGGTACACATTTCATAAAATGATCTTTTACTAAATCTGGATATTCTCTTACTGCTGTTTCCATATCTGTGTAGATTACACCTTGTTTAATAAGCTCTTCTTTCATACTATGATATACAACTTCTGAATCATATTGAGCTCCCACACCTGCTAGAGATGTTTTTTCTGCTTCAGGAATACCTAATTTATCAAATGTATTTTTTATATCTTCTGGAACATCTTCCCATGAGCTACTTAATCCTATTTTTGGTCTTACATATGTTGCGATTTCATCCATATTAAGTTCAGAAATATCTGGTCCCCATGTTGGAAGCTCTAGTTTATTGTATATTTCTAAAGCTTTTAGTCTGAATTCTCTCATCCAGTCTGGGTCGTTTTTTTGTCTTGATATTTCTTCTATTATTTCTTTAGTTAGACCTTTTTTTATTTTGTAATCATATTCATCTTTGTTTTTTATATCATATACATTTCTATTTATTTCGTCTAAATTTGTTTTTGCCATTTTCATTTTCCTTTCTTCATTTTACAAGTCACAAAAAAATCGGCACTTTTTTCCCCTTGATTTATTGTTATTATTCACTTTTCCAGCATTTTATTTATTGACAAGATTCCAGTAGTGTTATAAAATGCCAAATATATTATGTTGAAAGTAGGTGACGTGGTGATGATTTATATCATCATTATCATTATCCTAGCAATTTCACTTATTATCTCAATATTGTATGGATTCAAAGAGCATAAAAAAGTGAAAAAACTAGAACAAGAGCTGATTAATTCTCAGCGGATGCGTTTTATTAACTCATTCCACTTGGACATTTAAGCAATTAATAATACGTATTTACTTAATAGGAAGTTTTTGCATACTATAATGTGAAAACTTCTTATATTTTATATTTACTGTAACCATTTTCTTCTATTTCTTTTGCTAATTCTTGACTTCCTGTTTTTACTATCTTTCCATTTACAAGAACATGTACATAATCAACTTTTAAACTATGCAAAATTTTTGTATTATGCGTAATTATTAAAACTGCATTATTCTCATTTTTAAACATTTCTATTCCTTTTGATACTGTTTTTATAGCATCAACATCTAATCCAGAATCAGTTTCATCCAAAATAGCAAGTTTTGGATTTAGCACAAGCATTTGTAAAATTTCGTTTTTCTTTTTTTCTCCACCAGAAAATCCCACATTTAAACTTCTTTCCATATTTTTTGGATTCATGTTTAGCTCTTCCATATATTTTTTAAGTTCATCTTTGAATTCAAATATTTTAACAGGCTTTCCTGTCACTTTATTTTTTGCATATTTTAAGAAATTAGTTACAGAAACTCCAGGTATCTCTTCTGGTAATTGAAAAGACATAAATATTCCTTTTCTTGCTATTTCATCTGTTTTTAAATTTGTTATATCTTCTTCATCAAAAGTTATTACACCTTTCTGTTTTGTATATGCTGGATTATTTAATATTGCATTTGCTGTTGTTGTCTTTCCTGATCCATTTGGTCCCATTATTACATGGATTTCTCCTTTATTTATGCTTAAATTTATTCCTCTTAATATTTCTTTTTCTTCTGCATTTACATATAAATCTTTTATTTCTAATAATTTGTTACTCATAATGTATTCATTCCTTTCTAGTTCTTCTTGCACAACATCTGCATCTTTCTTTATTTATGTCATAGTCACAATCTAAATTATTTAGCCCTAAAACTTTGTGGACATATTTAGCTAACTTATTTATAGTTTCATCTGTTAAAACAGATTTTACTTTTTCAGCTTCGCTTTTTGCTTGTTCATCTTCTAAATTAAGAACTTCTTTAAAAAATACATAAACTATATCATATGCTTCTAATATCTTTTTTGCCAAATTCTCACCAGATTCTGTTAGCTCTATTGTTCCATATGATTCATAATTCAGTAATTTATTATCTTTTAAATTATAAACTGCCTTATTTACACTCGCTTTTGTACAATTCATTTTTTCAGCAATATCTGTTACTCGTATGTTACCATTTTGAATTTTTAATACATACATTGTTTTTAAATATTCTTCCAACGATTTAGATATCATATTTTATCTCCTTTTTGTTAACTATGGTTAACATTATAATATGATGCAATTTGTTTGTCAAGGTTAACAATGTTATTTTTATCATTCATTGGGGACGGGGCAAAAAATTAAAGTTGTCAGTAGGGACGGAGATTATTGACACAAATTGGAGTTTGTAAGGTTGATTAAAATTTGAAAAATGTGCTTTTAAATAAGTCGTCTTGAGCAGTTGATATATATAATTCCGAAATAATTAATGGCTCCTTACATAATTTAAGAAATTCTAAGCTCAATTTCGGGTGCCCCTTTCTGTGCTCTTTTCTCCAATGTCGAAAAGCCACGAACATCCCCC
>ENA-UOJD01002544-UOJD01002544.1-human-gut-metagenome-genome-assembly--contig:-P48-NODE-2544-length-14912-cov-8.805883_pt1 | contig 14912 bp, 10 predicted proteins | sample MGYA00242342_ERZ723889 | MGnify/ENA metagenome assembly ERZ723889
GGTGCTGCGAGATTCCCACGTCGCTTCGCTCCTCGGAATGACACGTCAGGGAAATGCCGTGGTGCACCAGCGCCCTCCTGCCATTGAATGTTCCCGTACAAGGCGCTCAGGGAGCGCCGTTTGTTGAACGACAGTCATAAAAATCCCCGAGGCCGGGCGGCCTCGGGGATTCTTTTTTGCGTTTGAACTCAAATGGCATACTGGCTCGTATAGAGCTGGTAATAGAAGCCGCGGCGGGCCAGCAGCTCCGTGTGCGTGCCCTGCTCGACGATATGGCCGTGGTCGAGCACAAGGATGAGGTCGGAGTCGACGATGGTGGACAGGCGATGGGCGATAACAAAGCAGGTACGGCCCTTCATCAGGCGGTCCATGGCCTTCTGCAGCAGAATTTCCGTGCGTGTGTCGACGTTGGACGTCGCCTCGTCCAGAATGAGCAGGCGGCGGTTTGCCAGCATGGCGCGGGCAATGGTCAGCAGCTGCTTCTGACCGCCGGAGAGGTTCGTCATGTCGTCGCCGACAACGGTGTCATAGCCCTGCGGCAGCGTGCGGATGAAGTGGTCACAGTACGCGCGGTCGCAGGCCTCGACGATCTGCTCGCGCGTGGCCCCCGGCGTGCCGTAGGAGACGTTTTCCGCAATCGTTCCGCGGAATAGCCAGGTGTCCTGCAGAACCATGGCGAATTGGCTGCGGACCTCCTCGCGCGACAGCGAGGCGCAGTCGGTGCCGTCGAGCAGGATGTGCCCGGCATTCAGGTCATAGAAGCGCATGAGCAGATTGACGATTGTCGTCTTGCCTGCGCCGGTCGGGCCGACGATGGCGACGTTCTGGCCGGGGCGGACGGCAAGGTTCAGGTCTTCAATGAGCGGCACGGCCGGATCATAGGAGAACGAGACATGCTCAAAGCGGACGTCGCCCTTCGCGGGGGCGGGGAGCGCGCCGTCCGCCTGCGGCTCCTCCGGCAGGTCGAGCAGCTTGAACACGCGGCGGGCGGCCGCCTTGGCGTGCTGCAGGTCGCCGAGGCCGCCTGCGATCTGCTCCAGCGGGCCGGAGAACTGCTTGGCATACAGCAGGATCGTCACGACGATGCCGACGGACACGCTCTCATTGCGGACGATGAGCCAGCCGCCGAACAGGCAGATGGCGATGTAGGCCAGCGCATTCGTGAAGGCGATGAGCGGCCGGACGATGGACGAGGTGAAATTGGCCCGTGTCTCGGCCTTGCGGCGACGCTCGTTCAGCTCGGCGTGGCGCTGCTCCGTGTAATCCTCGAGGTTATAGGCTTTTGTCGTGGCAAAGTTCGTAAAGGCCTCCTCCGTCACGGCGTTGAGGTTGCCGGACTCCGTGAACATGCTGTAGAAGTGCTTTTCACTGCGGGAGGACAGGAGCGTCGACAGCAGGATGGAGGCCGGGGTGAGCACAAGGACGATGGCAGCCAGCCGCCAGTCCTCCAGCAGCATCATGACGGCGATGGCAAGGATCATGAAAAAGCCGGTCATGAGCGTGTCGATGATCTGGTGAACGTAGTTTCCCATGGTGGACACGTCGTCCATCATGCGCGAGAGAATGTCGCCGACGGGCGTCTGATCCACATAGCTCACGGGCAGGCGGCGGATTTTATCCGAGATGCGGATGCGCAGCTCGCAGGTGAAGTAGCGGCTGACGACCCGGTTGAGCAGCTGCATCTTGACATAGCTGAACAGGCTGTAGCCAAGGTAGACCAGCGCGAGCCAGCCCATGGGGCGCAGGAGACCGGCCAGCAGGTCGCTGCGGTCGGAGCCGTCCCACCAGGCATACAGCCGGTCGATGAGGCCGCCGAGCAGCTTCGGGCCGAGCACGCCGCAGACGATCACGCCGATGCACAGCAGCGCGGCGAGCAGGAGCCACTTCCAGATCGGGCGGGCCTCCCAGAGCAGGCGGCGGATGACATGTTCCTTTTTCGGCTGTTTCACTGGAGGTCACCTCCCGTCTGCGAGGCATAGATCTCACGGTAGATGCGGCAGCGCGCCAGCAGCTCGTTGTGCGTGCCGCTGTCGACGAGGCAGCCGCCGTCCATGACGAAGATGCAGTCCGCGCTCATGGCGGAGGTGATGCGCTGCGTCACGACGATCTGCGTGCGCCCGGCGATGCGCCGGTTCAGGGCAGTGCGCAGGTTTTTCTCCGTCAGGAAGTCCAGCGCGGAGAAGCTGTCATCAAAGATGTAGATGGGCGCGTCCTTGATGATGGCACGCGCGATGGCAAGGCGCTGCTTCTGGCCGCCGGAGAGATTTTTGCCCGCCTGCCGGATCTCGTAGGACAGGCCGCCGTCGCATGAGGCGATGAAGTCAGCAAGCTGAGCGATGCGTGCAGCCTCCGTGACGGCGGCATCATCCGCATCGGGGTCGCCCATGCGGATGTTCTCACCGATGGTGCCGGAGTAGATGGCCGCGCCCTGCAGGACGCTGCTGATGCCGCGGCGCAGGGTGTGCTTGCTGAGCCCGGCGGCATCGCGCCCGTCAAAGAGGATACGCCCCTGCGTCGGCGCGCGGAAGCCGAGCAGCAGGTGCATCAGCGTGCTCTTGCCGCTGCCGGTGCCGCCGATGACGGAGATGCGCTGCCCCGGCAGAATGTGCAGGGAGACGTGGCTGATGGCGTCCGCGGAGCCGCCGTAGGAGAAGCTGACATCCTGCAGCTCGATCTCGCCGTGCAGCTCAGCCGTTTCGCCGGCCATGGGATCGCCCATGCCCTCCGCGCCGAGCACCTGATGGATGCGCCCGGCGGCGACCTGTGCGCGCGGATACATGATGATGGCGAACGAGGCCATGATAACGCCGTTCATGACCATGGTGACATACTGGATGATGGCGAAAATGTCGCCCGCGCTCACGCCGCTGACGCCGTGGACCATGCGCCAGCCGCCGAGATAGATGATGAGCAGGGCGGAGATGTTCAAAAACAGCGTGGCAAGCGGCGTGAGCAGGCCCATGGACACGTTGGCGCGGATGATGTTCTCCGCCATGATATGCGTGGCGTCCGCAATGCGGCCGTGCTCGCGCTTTTCCGTGTTGAACGCGCGGATGACGCGGATGCCGCGCAGGCGCTCGCGCAGCAGGGCGTTCTGCACGTCGATGTAGTCGTCGGACTTGCCCCACAGCGGCAGCACGCGCTTGCCCAGCAGCACGACGATGAGCGTCAGCAGCGGGACAAAGGCCAGCAGCACGAGCGAGAGCACGACGTCCTTGCGCATGGCCAGCACCACGCCGCCGAGGAACAGCATTGGGATCGTTGCGACCGTGCCGGAGAGCATGGAGGCGACCCACGACACGGTGTCGACATCGTGCGTGGCGCGCGTGACGAGCGCGGCCGTGCCAAGCGAGCCGAATTCCTCAAACGAGAGCGTGTTGACCTTGCGGAACACGTCCGCGCGCAGATCGGCACAGAAGCAGGCGACGACCTCGGTCGACAGCCGCGTTCCGCCGAGGATGCTGGCGAGGCTGACGGCGGCGATGGCCAGCATCTGCAGGCAGCGCACGGCAATGGCCGGAAAATCGCGCGCGGCGATGCCGCCGTTCAGAATGGCGGACATCCACGTCGGCAGCAGCAGATCACACAGCGTCGACAGCGCAATAAGCACCGTTGCGGCGAGCAGCTTGCCCAGATAGGGCTTCAGATAGCGTAATATCTGCTTCATATTCTTCCTTTCCTTTTAGGTTAGGGAAACTCTGGCGGGATCCTCTGCGGCGGATGCCGGGTATTTTCCGCCGATCCATCGGTCTGGAAAGCTTGAGGTACACAAAGTACATCTGCGCTTTCCAAACCTCGACTCGACGAAAAATCTCTCGCCATCCGCTCTTGATAATCCCGCCAGAGCTTCCCTGTTTTTGGGAAACCCTGAGGGAGCTCCTTGCGGCGGATGCCGGGTATTTCCCGCCGATCCATCGGTCTGAAAAGCTTGAGGTACACAAAGTACATCTGCGCTTTCCAAACCTCTACTCGACGAAAAATCTCTCACCATCCGCTCTTGATAATCCCGCCAGAGCTTCCCTGTTTTTGGGAAACCCTGAGGGAGCTCCTTGCGGCGGATGCCGGGTATTTTCCGCCGATCCATCGGTTTTTTTGATCTGTCGTTAAAAGCGGGCCTTTCCAAAGTAATTGGCAGCGCAGAGCTGCGCAAAGCAGTGATTGACCTCGTCGTCCGTAAAGCAGGCGTTGAATTTTGCCGAAACGGCCAGCGCCTCGGCCGACAGCGCGAGCTTTCCAAGCCCGGCCAGCCGGTCGAAGCCGTCCGAGACCTGCCCGCGGCGGCAGAGCTCCTGCACGGCGGAAATGCCGCCGTACTGCTCCACGGCCCGGCGCAGCCGCGGCTGGCGGACGCCCGCCTCCTGCTCGGCGGCGTCCATGGCGCGCAGAAGCGCCTGCGTGAATGCATCCTGTTTCTCCATTTCTCCGCTCCTCCCTCTTCCTTAAAATCATATCGTATCATAGATCCGAAGAATTGCAAGGTTTCTGCAAAAAAAGATATACTTTTTCCACAAAGTTCCGTATAATAAACAGATAACGGCATGGCCTGAAAGGAGAGCGATGGATTTGACGCAATTGCTGCTGCGCCTGTTTGTCAAGGACTACCGGAACACGGAGGATCCCGCCGTGCGCACCCGCTACGGAAAGCTGGCCGGGATCGTCGGCATCGTGTGCAATGTGCTGCTGTCGGCGGGCAAGCTGCTGGCGGGCACGCTGTCCGGCGCGGTGTCCATCACGGCGGACGGCCTGAACAACCTCACGGACGCTGCGTCCTCGCTCGTGACGCTGCTGGGCTTCCGTCTGGCGGAGCGGCCTGCGGATGAGGAGCATCCGTTCGGCCATGCGCGCATGGAATACCTTTCCGGCCTGTTCGTCTCCGTGCTGATCCTGCTCGTCGGCGCGGAGCTGGCGCGCTCGTCCTTCGAAAAGATCCTGCATCCCGAGCCGGTGGCGTTTTCGGCTCTGAGCTTTGCCGTCCTCGGTGCTTCCATTCTTGTGAAGCTGTGGATGGCGCTGTTCTGCGGCGGACTGAGCCGCCGCATCGGCTCGACCGCCCTGCGCGCCACGGCGCAGGACAGCCGTAATGATGTGATCACTACGGCGGCCGTGCTCATCGGCTGCGTGCTCGGCCATGTGCTACACTGGCAGGTGGACGGCTGGATCGGCCTGCTTGTGGCGCTGTTCATCCTCTGGTCCGGCTGGTCCTCGGCGAAGGATACCATCAGCCCGCTGCTTGGCGAGCCTGCGAGCGAGGAGCTGGTGCAGTCCATCTCCCGGCTCATCCTGTCGCATGAGAAGATCCTCGGCATCCATGACCTCATGGTGCACGATTACGGTCCCGGCCAGTGCTTCGCCAGCGTGCATGCCGAGATGGACAGCCGCGAGGACCCGCTGCTGTGCCACGACGTCCTCGACGATATCGAGCGCGACGCCCTGCGGGAGCTGCGGGTGCACCTTGTCATTCACTACGATCCCATCGTGATGGATGACGCTGAGCTCAACCACATGCGCACCTTTGTGCAGGAAACGATCCGCGCCATTGACCCGGAGCTGACGCTGCACGACTTCCGCATGGTGCGCGGCGCGCAGCACACGAACCTGATCTTCGACCTTGTCATCCCGTATTCCCTCGTCGGGAAGCAGGCGGAGCTCAAGCACCGCATTGACGCGCGCGTGCAGCAGGAGAACCGGAAATATTATACCGTCATCACCTTCGACGAGCCGGTGTGCAGGTCGTGAGCCTGTTTTAGCATGGAACCCGGCATATTTCAAGAAACCGGCGGTTGAATCGGTAAAACCGGCCGCCGGAATGTGAATTTTCTGTTTCTTTCCCCGCATTTTACTTTTCTTATGTGGGGGATTGTGATATAATTTCGGATGAAAATCCGACGGAAAGGTCTTGCATCCTATGGGAATCATTCAAAAAATCTTCGGCACCCGCTCGGAGCGTGAGGTAAAGAAGCTTATGCCGCTCGTCACGCGCATCGAGTCTATGGAGGACGAGATGAAGGCGCTGACGGATGAGCAGCTGCGTGAAAAGACGGACGAGTTCCGCAAGCGCTATCAGGGCGGCGAGGACCTCGACGACCTCCTGCCCGAGGCGTTTGCCGTCTGCCGCGAGGCGGCGGACCGCGTGCTCGGCATGCGGCCGTACCGCGTGCAGCTCATCGGCGGCATCGTGCTGCATCAGGGCCGCATCGCGGAGATGAAGACCGGCGAGGGCAAAACGCTGGTCGCCATCCTGCCTGCCTATCTCAATGCCCTGACGGGAAAGGGCGTGCACATCGTCACGGTCAACGACTATCTGGCCAAGCGCGACTCGGAATGGATGGGGAAGGTCTATCGCTTCCTCGGCCTCACGGTCGGCCTGATCGTCCACGATCTCAAGCCGGACGAGCGCCGCGCCGCCTATGCTGCCGATATCACCTACTGCACGAACAACGAGCTCGGCTTTGACTATCTGCGCGACAACATGGCTCTTTATAAGAAGGACATGGTCCAGCGCGGCCATAACTTCGTCATCGTCGACGAGGTCGACTCCATCCTCATCGATGAGGCCCGTACGCCGCTTATCATCTCCGGCAAGGGCGAGGAATCGACAAAGCTCTATGAAATGGCCGACTTCTTTGTCTCCGGCCTGCGCCGCAAGGTGTTTGCCACGACGGACGAGAAGGAAATTCAGGACGACCTCGACTGCGATTACTATGTCGAGGAGAAGTCCCGCACCGTCTCGCTCACGGCCAGCGGCATCGCCAAGGCCGAAAAGTATTTCGGCGTGGAGAATCTGTCCGATGTGGAGAACACGACGCTCGTGCACCACATCAATCAGGCCATGAAGGCCCGCGGCGTCATGAAGCGCGATATCGACTATGTCGTCAAGGACGGCCAGGTCATCATCGTCGATGAATTCACCGGCCGCCTGATGTACGGCCGCCGCTATAACGAGGGCCTGCATCAGGCCATCGAGGCCAAGGAGGGCGTGTCCGTCGCCAGCGAGAACAAGACGCTTGCGACCATCACGTTCCAGAATTTCTTCCGCCTGTATGCCAAGCTCTCCGGCATGACCGGCACGGCCATGACCGAGGAGGAGGAATTCTCCGCCATCTACAAGCTCGACATCGTCGAGATCCCGACGAACAGGCCCGTTATCCGCGTCGATCACAACGACGTCGTCTATAAGACGGAGGCGGGCAAGTTCCGCGCCGTCATCCAGCAGATCAAGGACTGCCACGCCAAGGGCCAGCCCGTGCTGGTCGGCACCATCTCCATCGAAAAGTCCGAGTATCTCTCGAAGCTCCTCAAGCGCGAGGGCGTGCCGCACACCGTGCTGAATGCCAAGCACCACGAGCGCGAGGCTGAGATCGTCGCGCAGGCCGGTAAGTTCGGCGCCGTGACGATCTCCACGAACATGGCAGGCCGCGGCACGGATATCATGCTCGGCGGCAATGCCGAATACATGGCGCTGTCCGACCTGCGCAAGCAGGGCCTGCCGGACGAGCTGGTGGCAGAGGCCAATTCCTATGCCGAAACGGGGAACCCCGAGATTCTCGCCGTGCGCGAGAGCTACAAGCAGCTGCTGGCGCAGCACAAGGCCGAGATCGCCGAGGAGGCCGCGCGCGTGCGCGAGGCCGGCGGCCTGTTCATCGTCGGCACGGAGCGCCACGAGTCCCGCCGGATCGACAATCAGCTCCGCGGCCGTGCCGGCCGTCAGGGCGACCCCGGCGAAACGCGCTTCTATCTGTCGCTCGAGGACGACATCATGCGCCTGTTCGGCTCCGAACGCATCATGAACATGATGAATTCGCTCGGCATCGACGAGGACACGCCCATCGACGCCAAGATGCTCTCCAACGCCATTGAGAACGCGCAGAAGAACGTCGAGAGCCGCAACTTCCAGATGCGCAAGAACGTGCTGGAATACGACGATGTCATGAATACCCAGCGTCAGGTCATCTACGAGCAGCGCCAGAAGGTGCTCGACGGCGAGGACCTCTCCTCGACGATCGAGGGCATGATCCACTATGTCATCGACACGGAGGTCGAGGATGCCTTCGCCGGTGCCGACCACTGCGACGACCCGGAGAAGCTGGCGCAGATCAACGCAAAATTTGAGGGCGTCTATTATCCGAAGGGCGCATTCGCCCCGCAGCCCGGCCTGAGCCGCGACGAGGCGAAGGAGCAGCTCTATCCGCTCTTCCGCCAGACCTATGCCGCGCGCGAGCAGGAGTTCGGCGCGGAGCGCATGCGCGAGATCGAGCGCATCATCCTGCTGCGCGTCGTCGACGAGTACTGGATGGACAACATCGACGCCATGGAGGACCTGAAGCAGGGCATCCGTCTGCGCGCCTACGGGCAGACCAATCCGGTCGTGGCGTATAAGCGCGAGGGCTTTGCGATGTTCGACGGCATGATCAACGCCATCCGCGAGGAGACCGTCCGCCGCCTGTATCTGTTCCGCCTGCGCACGGAGGAGGATATCCGCCGCAAGCAGGTCGCAAAGATCACGGCGACCGGCGGCGCTGCCGATAAGACCGTCAAGCAGCAGCCCGTGAAGAAGATCAAGATCGGCGCGAACGATCCGTGCCCGTGCGGCAGCGGCAAGAAATACAAGTATTGCTGCCGCGACAAGGACGAGGCCAAGTCATGAGCTTCCGCGTCCATCGAGAAGGAGAGCTGGAATACCTGACGAGCGATGTGCTGGACGGCGCGGCCCACTGCTTTTCCACCCGCTTCGGCGGGGTGAGCGAGGGCGCGCTCGCCAGCCTGAACCTCGGCACGCACCGGGGCGACCGGCCGGAAAACGTGCTGGAGAATTATGCCCGTCTCGGCAGGGCCGTTGGCTTTGCGCCGGAGGAGACCGTGTTCACGAAGCAGGTGCATTCCGCCCTCGTCGAGCGGGTCGGCCGCGCGGACTGCGGCCGCGGCCTGCAGCGGGAGGCGGAGCACGGCGTCGACGGCCTCGTGACGAACGAGCCGGGCGTTGCACTGACAGTTTTCTCTGCCGACTGCACGCCCGTGCTGCTGTTTGATCCAATAGCACGCGCCATCGGCGCGGCCCATGCGGGCTGGCGCGGCACGGCGGCGGGCATTGCGGCCCGCGCGGTCGAGGCCATGCAGCGGGAGTTCGGCTGCCGCCCGGAGAACATCCGCGCGGCCATCGGTCCTTGCATCGGCCCGTGCTGCTTTGAGACGGATGCCGATGTGCCGGATGCCATGCGCGCCGCCCTCGGCAGCGAGGCCGGGCAGGCCATCCGGCCCGCCGGGGCAAAATTCTATGTCGACCTGAAGCGGCTCAATGCTATTTGGCTGCGCCGCGCCGGGGTGACGTGCATCGACGTCAGCGCCGACTGCACGGCCTGCCAGCCGCAGCGATTCTGGTCGCACCGGCGCGTGGGCAATGCCCGCGGCTCGCTGGCGGCCATCATCCGGCTGCGGGAGGAGGGCTGATATGAAGCGACTGCTTGCCCTCTGCCTGCTGCTTGCTCTGCTGCTGTGCGCCTGCTCTGCGGCCGGTCAGCCCACGCAGGCCACGGAGCAGCCGACGGAGGAGACTGCGGCCGCCCCGACGGAGACGGCCGCCGCGCCGAAGACGTTCGGCCTGTCCTACCTGCCGGAGCACGGCTTCAACCCCTATACCTGCACGGCGACGGTGAACCGCGCGGCGTTTTCGCTGCTGTATGAGAGCCTGTTCGTCGTTTCGTCGCATTTCCGCGCCGAGCCGGTGCTCTGCGAGAGCTTCACGGCCTCGGAGGACGGAAAGACCTATCGCTATACCCTTGTTTCCGGCGTGAGCTTTTCCGACGGAACGCCTCTGACGGCGCAGGACGCCGCCGCCTCGCTGCGCGCGGCGCAGCAGAGTGCGCTCTATTCCGGCAGGCTGGCGCATATGCTGTCCGTCACGGCGGATGACGACCGCACCCTGACGGTCACGCTCGACACGGCGTATGAGAATTTTTCCCTGATGCTCGATGTGCCCATCGTCTCTGCGGCGACGGTACAGAGCAGCACGCCGCTCGGCACGGGACCGTATTATCTCGACGGCGAGGTGCTCCGGTGCAGCAGCCGCTGGTGGCAGACACAGGCCCCGGCCGTGACGGCCGAGACCATCGAGCTGCAGGCGGCCAAAACGCCGAACGACATCCGTGACAATTTCGAATTCGGCAGCACGGATCTTGTGTACTGCGACCCGAATTCCCCGGCAGCCGTCGGCTACCGCTGCGATTATGAGGCGTGGGAAGCGCCGGCGCCCATCCTGCACTATGTGGGCTTCAACCTCTACAGCGGCTGGTTCACGAATGTCGCGCTGCGCCGCGCCTTCACCTACGGCGTCGACCGCGAGGCGATGACGAGCGCCGTCTATAACGGCTTTGCGCAGGCGGCGACGCTGCCCTGCTCGCCTGCCTCCGACCTCTATGACGCGCAGCTTGCTGCGCAGTATGCCTATTCGGCCACGGCCTTTCAGGCAGCCATCCACAATGCTGGCGTGCCGACGTCCGAGACGGACTGTCCCGTGCTGCTTGTGTGCTCGGACGACCCGGCGCGCGTGCGCGCTGCGGAATATCTGTCCTCCTCCATGCAGGAAAACGGCTTCTTTCTCAAGGTCCGCTCGCTGGGCCGCGAGGCCTATGTGGCCGCTCTGCAGGCGGGTAATTACGACGCCTATCTCGGCGAGGTCCGCCTGACGGCAAATTTCGACCTGTCGGAATTCTTCCGCACGGGCGGCGCGCTCAGCTACGGGGCCGTGGCGGACGCTTCCCTGGCCGGCCTCTGCACGCAGGCGCTGGGCAATTCCGGCAGCTATGCCGACCTCTGCGCGCGCCTGCTCGACACCGTGCCGTTCTGCCCCATTGTGTTCAAGAGCTACGAGGTCTGCGTCAGCCGCGGTGCGATCGCCTCCATCTCGCCGGGCGTGGACTGCGTGTTCCACAACGCCGCCACGGCGCGCACGCTGGCTGATGCCGACCACTCCTATGACGGCGCGGCAGAGCCGTCAACACCGACGGATGTATCGGCCGACCCGGCCGAACCCACGGAGCCGGCCGATGCGGCGGACCCCACGCAGGAACCCTGATAGAATTTCGCTCCCTCTGAAGTGGATTCCGGATAAGCTCCAGGTCTGCTTCGGGGGGATTTTTATAACCAACCGAAACTTGACTTTTTTCAAAATAATGGTACTTGTGATGCTGTGACATTGACAGAGCTTCTAAAGTATGATATGCTGGCCTTACCGAGGAATGGAAAGGAGCCGCGGAAAGAGAGATGAGTTAGTCCGTGAATATGTGAGCTAGAATAAGAAAGAAAGGATGCATCATAATGAAACGATGCCGATTGACACGTGTGTGCAGTGTCCTGCTGCTTGTGGCATTGCTGTTCTCCATCACAGTACCGTTCGCTTCCGCCTATTCTGATGTGACTCGTTCTGCTTTTCCAAGTTATTTTGATGCAATCAACTACGTGACTGATAATGGCCTGATGAATGGCACATCATCGACCACTTTTGAACCCAACACGGTAATTAGCCGTGCGATGATCGTTACGACTCTGCATCGCTTGGCGGGAAGTCCGGCAAGCTATGCCAGTGTCAACTTTACCGATGTATCAACTTCCGCATGGTATTACAATGCAGTTCGCTGGGCTGTAAAGTATGGTATTACTACAGGTGCAACGACAACAACGTTTGAACCGGATAGCACAGTTACAAGAGAACAGGCGGTAACCTTCTTCTACCGGTACTTGCAGAAGTATCGTGGAGTAACGCCGATTGTAGATATGTCGATTACATCGTGCGGAGACTATGCGAATATATATGACTATGCGATTACCCCGTTCCGCTGGGCTGTGAGTAATGGCATCGTATATCCGGATTCATCCTCTAATAAGCGCCTATATCCCAAAGCCGGTGTCTATCGCAAGGAACTTGCATTATGGATTTGCCGCTTTGATGCGAATGTTGAAGGTATACGAGTAGGAAAAGATACTTTCTCTTTTTCGAATGCTGCGCAGTACTTTGCGTCTGCTACTGCGTCTGATATGGTGACAACCGTGAAACCCCAAAAGTACCTGATTTCAACTGCCAATTATGATAAGTTATTATCACTTGCAACTGAATCTGAGGCAACACTTATTGCTGATTTTGTTCGGACATCTAAGTGGTCAGGTGCGTGTTACGGTTTGAGCATGTCCTTAATGTTAGATAAATATGGCGTGATTGATCTTAATGGTAATTATACAAATACCTGTAAAACAATTTATAGCATGCCACAGCCCTCTAACGTAACTGATAGTCGTCACAAGACTGTCTTAAACCGAACGGGGTCCATTCGCTTTACGCAGTTGGAAGACACCATAGATTATTATCACCTTTCACAATTTATAAAGTCGAAGGTAGACCTATCGAGTTGTGGTGGCAAGTTCTATAATAGGCCCAATGCATCAGGGACACCTGCAAAGGGGCTGGTGGACAGTTTGGCAAAGGGCGGTATTGTGATGGTTAACTATACCGTCGAAGCTGTCAGTGCAAATTCGAAATGGGGGCATTCTGTACTTTTGTACGGAAAGCCGACGCTGAATAATGGCTATTATGAAATTAAATGCTGGGATTCTATGGACAGCAATACACCGGCAAAGCTTCGTGTGAAAAGTGATTACAAATCTTGCTATTTTGTCACCAGTGCAGGAGAAATAGGCCCGTATGAGGTGATGTACTATTCATCTTACTACGGATTACTTCCCTTCGATATTGATGGAGCCAATAATGGCCGCGCGGCAAGTCCGAGTAAGCAGGAGAGTACGACTTGGATTTATGCCGATACAAATGCAGATTGTACGATCACAAATGCTGACGGAGAAGTGCTGCGGTCGGAGTATGGCGTTTCTTCCGGCGATATGGAAATTTTAGATACGAAGATGATCGTTCTCGGTGAAGGTATGCCGGCACGGATGGCTTGGAAAGTACGGTCCAGTGAGAGCTTCCATTTTGAGACAGAGTCGGATGAATGTGGCTTCTATGCCGAGATCGATGAGGAGCTATATGCCGTGACGGGCACGGGGATTTCCACTGTGGACTTTTCAAAAAATAAAGTTAACGTTGCAGGAACTAATATCGACTATCGTGTGATCAGTACTGCCAATATGGAAGACAATCATTACATTTGCTATTATGGCAGTGAACCGGAGAGCCTTGAACTATCCCTTGACGGTACTGCTCCGTTAATGATTACTGAAGGAAATCAGCATGCAGAAATCGTTGATGTGCGCGATTTGTCTTCACAGCAAGTTTCGTGATATTGGAACTAACATAGTATTGCAATTGGGGTGATATCCTGTGAAAATGTATAAGCCATTACTCTGCCTTTTTTTGAGCCTGTTCCTGCTCCTCGCGGCCTGCGCCCCGGCGACAGTTCAGACTGAGCCGCCTACGGAGGCCCCTACCGAAGCGCCGACGGATGCTCCTACCGAGGCCCTTACCGAAACACCAACCGAGCCTCCTACTGAGGCCCCTACCGAGGAGCCGACCGAGGCTTTGCCGGAGGAGACGGAGGCCCCGACGGAGCCGCCGGAGCGTCCGGAGCATACTGTGACGATTCAGATTTCTGTGAACGATGATTGCATGATCACCAACGCGGAGGGGCAGACCGTTCGATGGGAATTTGACGGTTCACCGGAGGGTGACCTGCTGATCTACGATACCGACCTGTCCGGCTTTGGCGTGGGAATCGATCCGATGCAATCCTGGGAGGTCGCGGCCAGCGACAGCTTTACGTTCGAGACATCTTCGCCCACCTGCGCCTTTTATGCTGAGATCGGTGATTCCTATTATTCTGTGTCTGGCACCGGCGTTACCGGCATCGAGTTCCGTGACGGCTATATCAAACTGACCGGCTCGGAGATGACCTATACCATTCTCACAAACTCTCATGCGCGGGAGCGGCAGTATTTCCGCATCACCGGCACGGGCACGACGGAGATCGAGTTCCCGATCGAGGATGTCCTGGCCGCCAGCCCGATCGGCGAGACCTACCGCGTGGAGCGGTGTACGGTTTAAGAGACTGACATTCGGAGCATGGAGGACGCGTTATGAGAAAATTATCCGGAATTTTTGCGGCACTTCTGCTGCTCCTCTCGGCCTGTGCACCGGCGGCGGTTCCGACGGAGGAGACAACGCCCGAGACGCAGGGCGAGGAGCTTGTTTCCACGCTCAGCATGCTGCCGAAGCAGGCCATCTCCATCCACCGGGCCGACACCCCGGCGGAGGAGGACACGGAGACGGACAGGACCGATATCGTGTTCGTGCCGTACTATGCGTCTGTCGAGCAGCTGACGAGCAACTCGTGGGTGGACCAGACGCATGTCACAAAGTCGACCGTTCTGAACCTGACAAAGACGGATGCCGTCGAGGTCAAATGGGAGGCAAACGCGCTCCTTGCGGGCGGCCGCTGGGTCACGTCGCAGGAGGAGCTGCAGACGGTCTGCTCCTATCTGCGCAGCCGCGCGGACGACGGCGTGCTGCACCTGACGGACGAGGCCTGCAGCGCGCCCGCGGAGGCCTTCGGCAATGCGGACTTCTTTGCGGAGCAGAAGCTGCTTTTGATCGACCTCTGCCGTCTGGGCAGCGACACCCTGCTCGACCCGGTCGTTCTCCGCGCGGAGGACGGCACGGTGGACATTACCCTGCGGATGTCCGCGCCGACTGTCGGAGAGGTGCGCGGAAACGGCATGCTCTGCCTGATCCCCGTCCCTTCCGACTGCACCGGCGCGGAGATCACGCTGTATCCTGAAGGAAAATAAGGAAATGAAACGAGCTGCGCCGGGAGGGACCTGTCCCTCCCGGCGCAGACTATTGTCATGGCAGCTGCTCCCTGATTTGCCATTGCGAGGGCGCTTTGCGCCCGTGGCGCCCTGAGCGCGAAGCGCGA
>ENA-UOJD01002545-UOJD01002545.1-human-gut-metagenome-genome-assembly--contig:-P48-NODE-2545-length-14893-cov-8.380173_pt1 | contig 14893 bp, 8 predicted proteins | sample MGYA00242342_ERZ723889 | MGnify/ENA metagenome assembly ERZ723889
AGCTTGGTAGTGTCTTGAAACACCAAAAATTTGATATTCCGAGTGTAAGCTCTACCAATGCTCTTTTACAAGATTTACGTACTTACGGGATGATCATATTGTCATTCTTTTGGGACGAAGACGACGGAACGCATGGGCACGCAATATTATTGTTTGGCATGCCAAAGCTTGCTTCAGATGGCGGTTATGACATAAGTTTCTATGATCCAAATTCTAAAAACAAAAAGACGATGCACATTTCATCAGACTTGACGACTTATTCGATACTCTTTAATGGAAAAACAGTTTCTCCTGCAAGGATATCATATGACGCTGATTTTTATAGATACATCGGACTTGACCTCGATGGTGATTATAATCTGTCAATTATGAAGGCAAAGCAGCAAGAATGCATGGATGGAAAAATGTGGCTTGCTGTAGATGTTGATGGAGAATTCCGAATTGAAAACAGAGAGGGACAAGTGTTAAGGTATGCCAATTTTGAAACAAATGGAGACATGCCTGTTTCAAATATGTATATCAAAAATAATTTTGACGATACGTCTTTAGTATTCCTTGAAGTACCAGAAAGCGAAAGCATTTCTGTTAAATATGAAAATAGCGCAACTGCTGTATACGCGATTTGGAATACCGGATTCCAAAAACTCTTTGGTAAAGGTATACAAGAGGTGCACTTTACACCTGACTCAACGGAAATGCGCGGTAAAGCGATGGATTATGAACTTCGTTTTTTCCAAGAAAATGATACACAAAGGCTACTGTCTATTAAGGGAACTGGCGCGGAAGAATTGAATTTGGCAGAAAATGAGGGTTGCGTAAACATATTTAGTGATACAGAATTAGCGGTTTCGATAAATGAAGACTATACACAAACGATACTTGAAGAGAGTTTATTGCCACAGTCGGAATTGTATATTAATCATCTATGGGGAGAGGCGGCCAACATCGTTATCGATATGCGTGAGCGAGTGCCTTCGACGAGCGTGGAGGCAAATCAATGAAGAAAATGATACCAGTAACCCTGATACTGTTTCTCTGCCTGCTCGTTGCTTTCGCCTTTCTGTGTGAAAAAGTTCCCCTATCCTTCGGCCACGCGGACACCATGTGGATCGCGGTGTATGCAGGCGGCTCGTATCAGGTCCGGAACGAAAAGGGGCAGGTCCTGCTCTATGAGGACGGCGCCTGCAATGGGGATATGCCTGTTTATGAGACGACCTGCGATTATCTCGCCGAGTCGCCGCTGGACTATTTCCGCGTCCCGTATGCCAGAGAGCTGCGCGTGACCTGCGGCAGCAATACGGGCAGGGAGGCCTTCCTTGCGGATTGGGACGTCAGGTTCCAGAAGCTGTACGGCAGCGGGATCGAAACGGTCCGGATGACGCCGGACGAGGCGAGTATCTGCGGCACGGAGATGACCTATGAGCTGCGATTCTTCCGGGACAATGCGGCAAATCGCCTGCTTGTGCTGGAGGGGGACGGCGCAGGGGAGCTGACCGTTTCCTCCGGGCGCAGGCGTCTGACGGCGGAAAGCGATGCGGCGTTCCAATATGCTTTGAACGAGGATTATACCGAGACATTTCTTGCAGATACCGTTCCCGCACAGACTGAACTGACGATCCGGAACCCATGGGGCGCGCAGGATGATATAGAGGTGGAGGTGCAGCCATGAAAAGAATAGTCCTGATTCTGTTGGTTACGTTCTTGTTATGTTCACTTATCATCTTTTCCACGGCATGTGAAAATCATCAGGAGCAGCCCGCGATGCAGATCGAGCTGGCTGTCAACAGCGCCTGCCGCGTGGAAAATGCCGCCGGGCAGAGCCTGACGTTCCGTAACGGGGCGTGGGAGGGTGATATGGCGGCATCTGGCGTGTCCATGAATTGCTTTGACGACACGACGATGACACTGGAAATTCCGTACACCGAGGCGCTGCACTATACGCATGAAAGCGGCGAGAGTCGGTTTTCCGTGCTCCGGGGACAGGAGAGCATTCTGCTTTCCGGCGACGGGATCGATGAGGTTCGCGTTACACAGGATTCGCTGACGGTCACGGGCAGCGGGATGAACTACCGGCTGAAGGTCGCTCGGAGCGAGCCGGAAAGGCGTGCACTGGCTCTTTCGGGCAGTGAAGCAGGAACCGTTTCTCTGCATTTCGCGGATAGCAGCTGCACCGTGCAGAGCGATGCTGTGGTTACCTATGCCCTGAGCGGCGATTCCAATTCCCCCTTTCTCCGGGATACCGTCGCCGCGGAGTCCAAACTGACGATCCGGAACCCGTGGGGAGCGCAGGAAGACGTAGTGGTAAAAGTTGATTCATAAACGACAAATCCAGAACATATGGATTTTAATTATACAGAAACCCATCCAATCATAACATCTGATTTGCACCCGCAAATTTGATATTTTTCATCAGGAGGAAACCGAAATGAGTGTATTAACCGATCTCATCTATGGCGGCTCGCATGCCGTAGCCGGTCTGACTGAGGGCGCCGTCAACGACGCAATCGCCAAGCACGGCGCAGACAAGGCCATTGCCTTCCCCGACACGGCCTACTTCTTCCCCACCATCTACGCCGCAACGGGCGTGAAGGTGGCCAAGCTCGGCGACCTGCCCGCCTGCGTGGGTGTGCTCAAGAGCCTCATCACCGATCAGGAGGACCTCGGTCAGGCGCTGAACGCCGGCCTTGCCACTGCCGTCGGCGCGGAGATCATCGAGGGCCTGAAGTATCTGGACGGCGCGGACCCCTATGCCGCCGAGACCGGCATCGGCTTTGTGCCCGATCCCGTCATCCGTTCGCTGGGCGTCCCGCTCGTCACGGGCGACATCCCCGGCGTGGCCGTCGTGCTCGGCAAGGCCGACAATGCCGCTGACGTCGTGTCCGTCGTCAAGGACTACCAGTCAAAGGGCATCCTGACCTTCCTCATCGGCGGCGTTATCGACCAGTGCGCCGAGGGCGGCGTGAAGATGGGCCTCGAGCTGCGCGTCGTGCCGCTCGGCCATGACGTTACCGCCGTCATCCACGTCGTCACCGTCGCCATCCGCGCGGCCCTGATCTTCGGCAACGTCCAGCCCGGCGACCTGCCCGGCCTGCTGAAGTACACGAAGGAGCGCGTCCCCGCGTTCGTCAATACGTTCGGCGCGATCGACAATGTCGTCGTCTCCGCGGGCGCAGGCGCCATCGCCCTGGGCTTCCCGGTCGTCGTCGACATCGACCTCGGCGAGAATCAGGTCCCCGGCGCGCTGGAATCCGTGCTGGATCACAGCCTGACCGTCAAGCACTCCCTCGAGCTGCGCAACATCAAGATCAAGACGAAGGAGCTGCCCATCCCCGTCGCCTTTGCGGCCGCCTTTGAGGGCGAGATCATCCGCAAGGCCGACATGCACACCGAATACTGGTCCGGCAAGAACGCCACGGCTGAGCTCGTGCTCATGCGCGATCCGTCCGAGATCGAGGACCATAAGATCACCATCCTCGGCGACGATATGGACGGCGGCGAGAAGAACTACGCCCTGTGCACGTTCATCGAGGTCGCGGGCGCGAAGATGCAGGCCGATTTCGAGTCCGTCATCGAGCGCAAGATCCACGCCTGGTTCAACTACATGGAGGGCGTCATGCACACTGGCCAGCGCAATCAGGTCCGCGTGCGCGTTTCGAACGACGCCTTCGCCAAGGGGCTGCGCCTGAAGCACTTCGGCGAGGTTCTGTACCATATGATCATGGACGAATTCGACGCCGTCGTCGATAAGTGCCAGGTCACGCTCATCACGGACGAGGCCGCTGCCGAGAAGTTCCGCGACGAGGTCGCCATGCCGCGCTACAACGAGCGCGACGACCGCCTGCTGTCCATGACGGATGAGTCCGTCGACCGCTTCTACACCTGCATCCTCTGCCAGAGCTTCGCCCCGGCGCACTGCTGCGTCGTCACCCCGGAGCGTCTCGGCCTGTGCGGCGCCGTTTCCTGGCTCGATGCCAAGGCGACGAACGAGCTGAACCCGCAGGGCCCGTGCCAGCCGATCTTCAAGGAGGGCTGCCTCGACGAGCGCACCGGCCGCTATGAGTCCGTCAACAAGATGATCCAGGAAGCCACGCACGGCGCGGTCGAGAACGTCACGCTCTACTCCATTCTCGAGGACCCGATGACCTCCTGCGGCTGCTTCGAATGCATCTGCGGCATCGAGCCGGTCTCGAACGGCTTCATCGTCGTCAACCGTGAGTATAAGGGCATGACCCCCGTCGGCATGACGTTCGGCGAGCTGGCCTCCTGCACCGGCGGCGGCGTGCAGACGCCGGGCTATATGGGCCATGGCCGTCACTTCATCTCCTCGAAGAAGTTCATCGCCGCCGAGGGCGGCATCGAGCGTATCGTCTGGATGCCGAAGGAGCTGAAGGACGACGTCGCCGAGCGCCTGAACCGCACCGCCAAGGAGCTGTACGGCATCGACAACTTCGCCGATATGATCGCCGACGAGACGATCTGCGAGGACTGCGATGCCCTCATGGACTTCCTGACCGAGAAGAACCACCCGGTCCTCGGCCTCGAGCCCCTGATGTAAGACCCGCAGCGCGGCGGGCGGCCCATCCCGCCCGCCGCGTTTTCGAAACATGCGCACTTTGCAGAGGCGGGACATGCGGCAAATGGAAAATTGAAAAAGGAAAGCGAAAAATTTCGCAAGGCCGTCAGTCGTGCGTTGTAGGGGAGCGGCATGCCGCTCCCGGCGCTGCACGAACGATTCGTACCGGCTGCCGCTAAAATGGCAAGCGCCCCCGAATTGTCATTGCGAGGCCCCGAAGGGGCCGTGGCAATCTCGGGAAGGCAGCGGCGCTCGTGTACAAGGCCGCCGCGCGAGAGAAAAATGTAGCGGCGCTCAGCGAGCGCCATGCAGGCTGGCAATGGTTGCGGCACAAATTCAGCGGCGCAAGGCCTCCAGATTTGTCATTGCGAGGCCCCGAAGGGGCCGTGGCAATCTCGGGAAGGCAGTCACGATTTTGTCGGAACTTGCCTGTTATCCACCCGGGTCCTGCGAGATTGCCACGTCGCTTCGCTCCCCGGAATGACAATTCGGGGGCCTTGCGCCATAGAAACGATGCCGAAAACAACCAAATCGTTCCCCCCACTGCCTGGGATTCCAAAAACGAAAAGGAGCACACATATGAAATATGCAGCCAGATTTCTGGTCGTCGTTCTGCTGCTGAGCCTGTTTACCCCGTGCCTGCAGGCAGAGGATGCCCTTCCGTTTACCTATGAGATCAAGAACAACGAGGTCATTTTGACCTCCTATACTGGCCCGGATTCCGGAACGGTGGTGATCCCCGATGAGATCGAGGGCCTGCCGGTCACGGCGTTTGGGAAGCATCTTTTTGGACGCAAGAGTACCGTAACGATCAATACACCGAAGTATTTAACCCGTCTTGGAGACTTTGCCTTGAGCGGTATAACGACCGATCTTGTGATCCCGCCTACGGTCACGGACTTTGGAGTGGCTTCGTTACCGGAAGGAGGAACAATCTATTGCGTCAAGTATTCGCCTGCCGATCAGTATCTGCTCCACCGGCTGAACAGCGACAATGTTGTGTATACGGATGAGATCGAGGGAGTCGAGGAAATCGAAGAGGATGGCCTGACTTTCTGGGTCAAGGACGGCGAAGCAACGCTGGTATACGTTCTCTCCGATGAAAAACCGGTGCTGTATGTTCCGGAGAGCATCCATGGTTATCCCGTGACACGAATCGCTTCCCACGTTACAAAGGATAATTCGGATTCTGCACTTAAAAAGAATAAGTTTTCGACAATCGTCATTCCCGGCAGTGTGAAGCGGGTCGACAGCTATGCATTTTATGAGATCATGCACACGACAAGAAGCGTCTATCTTTGCGAAGGTGTGGAGTCCGTCGGCGATTATGCATTCAGATATGATTTTCAGGAATCTCAGATCCTGACATTCCCGAGCAGCCTGAAGACAATCGGCGAATGGGAGGAAGCACCGAAGCAAGCGACGCATTCCTCCATGCGAATCTATGCCCCTGCGGGCTCGGCTGCTGAAAAGTATGCGGAGTTCATCATGGCCAGGTTTACGAACAATCATCCGGAAGACGGCACGATCTTTGGCCTCTATGCGAATCTCTGGTTCCGCGTGGAAAACGGCGAGGCGACGCTTTACGATGGCGACTGGATGGGTTGGGCAGGTGAACAAGACTCAATTATACCGAGTTATATCGACGGCTATCCGGTAACGGGAATCGACCGTTTTGCCTTGAAATATTTGGTCATAAACTCTGATTACACGGGGTATGTAGTTCTTCCGCCGACGTTGAAGCAGCTGAATTATGACATTTTTAGCGATCAGATTTCCAAGGAATATCGTCTCCTGCTCTACTATCCCGGAACGCCCGCAGAGAAACTGGTCCAGTATCAGCGCTACCCCTACGCCAATATCTATGATGTGCTGGCACTGCCGTATCAGGATGTGCAGCAGGGCGACTGGTACTACAGCGCAGTTTCGTTCGCCTACTATAATGGACTGATGAACGGCGTTGCAGACACGCTGTTTGATCCGAATGGAACGATGACCCGCGCCATGCTTGTGACGGTGCTGTGGCGTCTGGACCGCGGCTCGGCCGACGGGACCTCGCCCTATACGGATGTGCCGGAAGGAACATGGTATACGGACGGTGTCATCTGGGCCACGGAGAACGGGATCGTAAACGGCGTTGGTAACGGCAAGTTCGATCCGAATGGGACTGTGACCAGAGAACAGATCGCCACGATCCTGTATCGCTATGCTGCCTATCGCGGCGTGGACGTCAGCGACCGCGCATCGCTGGACCTTTTCACCGATGCTGGTGCGGTTTCCGATTATGCAAGAGCGCCGATGCAGTGGGCCGTTCAGACGAAGCTGATCAGCGGCAGACTGGATCATAAGCAGCTCTACCTTGCCCCGCAGAGCGGCGGTACCCGCGCGGAGGTTGCTACCATCCTCATGCGCTTCCTGATTAATTAAGATACACCAAAGGAGTTCCATTTATCATGCTGATCGATTTTTCGAAGATCGAAGAAGTCCGCGTTCCCAATTTTAAGGGCGGCGAGAAGGAGCTGCTGAAAAAGGCCTATGCCGACGGCCTGAACTGCATCATGCTCGACCGCCTCATGCCCGGCGCCTCCATCGGCAGGCACACCCACGAGACGAACAGCGAGATCATGTACATCGTCTCCGGCACGGCCACGTTCACCGTCGGCGACACCGTCGAGACCGTGCAGGCCGGGCAGTGCCACTATTGCCCGAAGGGCGGCACACATATGCTCCAGAACCGCGGCGAGGAGCCGCTCGTGTTCTTCGCTGTCGTTACGGAACAGTAAGGGCAGCACCGCATCATTGCAGCTTCGGCCTTCGCCGGATATTTTTCGCCGAATGCTTTCACGGAATGATGCGGTGCCGCTTAACCGCGCGGCGTGCCTCCGCTGCGCAAGACCCCGCGCGAGGGACCGGCCTGCCGGTCCCCTTGCCGGGCAATATCCGAAGGGAAGAGATTGGAGGATATTAGGATGAGAGATCCGCTGCCCCGCGTGCAGCGCGGCCTTGCCGCTGCCCTGCGCGACCGCCGCACCCAGCTCAGCGCCGCTGCCTTTGTGCTGACGGCGCTTGCCTGCTATCTCTATGTGCTGGTCGGCAACATCAATAACTACGACAACATCGTCTGCACACCGGAGGGCTACGGAACGGGCCTGCGTTCCGGCCGCTGGATGCTGACGCTTCTGGGTGATACCGTCGGGCACGCCATGGGCAACTTCAACCTGCCCCTGTTCAACGGCCTGCTCGGCCTCGCCTTTCTTGGCCTTGCCTGCCAGTTCCTCTGGCGCGCGCTGCATTTGCAGAAGCCGTGGCAGTGCGCCGTGCTCACGGCCATCACGGCGGCATGGCCCGCCGCGGCCTCGGCCATGCTGTTTTCCTTCACCGTACACTATTACCTCTTCGCCGTCCTGCTGGCGGCCGTGGCCGTCTGGATGGCGGACCGGAGCGGCTGGGGCTGGTTCGTCGGCGCGTCGCTGACGCTCGCCTGCTCCATCGGTGTCTATCAGGCCTATTTCCCCCTTGCCGCCGCCCTGCTCGTGCTGCGCCTGCTGCAGCAGTGCCTCGACAGCGAGACTCCGTGGAAGACCGTCGCCCTGCGCGCGCTGCGCTTTGTCGGGGTGCTCGCGGCGGCAATGGTCGTGTATTTCCTGCTGCTGCATCTGTGCCTGCGCCTCTATCACGAGACGCTCACGGCCTATCGCGGCATCAACAACATGGGCAAGCTGAATTTTGCCGAGCTGCCGCAGATGCTCGTGCGCTGCGTGCGCTGCTTCTACCTGCTGCCGAAGACCGGCTATGCCTTCCTGACGAATTCGCGGCTCATCCGCTGGGCCATGTGGGCCTCCCTGCTGCTGTCCGCCGTCAGCCTTGCGCTGGCATGGCGGGACCGCGACTGGAAGAAGATCGTCACGGTCGTGCTCCTGCTGGCTGCCCTGCCCATTGCGGCAAACGGCATTTTCATCATGGCCCCGGAAACGGCGACGCATACGCTCATGACCTACGGTGTCGTCACGCTGTTCTACCTGCCGCTCATCGTGGGCGACGGCCTGCGCTGGAGGCGCGACGCCGTGCGCCGGTGGGTCAGCCTGCTGACCTGCCTGTGTCTTGCCGGTGCGTCGGCAGGGTATGCATGGTTCTGCAACGGCTGCTACCGCACGAATTACTATTCCAATGAGATCATGGCGAGCTATTACACCTCCATGCTCACGCGCGCGCGCTCGATGGAGGGCTACACGCCCGATCTCGAGATCGTCTTTGTCGGTCAGTATGTGGAGGACCCGACACTGTGCGACCTGTGGAGCGGCACGCCGTTCATCATGGGCGGCCGCAGCACAGCCTCCGTCCAGATCAACGAATACGGCCGCCTGCGCATGATCGTGATGTCCACCGGCATGGGAACGCGCTACGCCACAGACGACGAGCTGGCGCAGTACGCAGACAGCATTGCCGCTGCCCCGAACTACCCCGCCGACGGCTGCATGTGGATCGAGGACGGCAAGCTGTTCATCCGTCTCTGCGACCCGAGTACGGTATATTATTGAGTCCCGGCGTTGTTTCCCGGTTGACAGCCGCCCTGTCCGATGCTATAATCAGAATCGATATAACAGTACCGATATTGACGCCCCGGCTGCACCTTGTAGGGGAGGGGACAGCCAGGCCCGGCGCTGCACGGACGGTTGGTACAGTGTATCGTTAAAATGGTGACAGCCCCCGACTTGTCATTGCGAGGAGGCCGTAGGCCGACGTGGCAATCTCGGGAAGGCAGTGCAGCTCGTACAAGCTGTCGTTAAAATGGTGTGCACCGATTGCGTCTGTAGCGGCGCTCACTGAGCGCCTATGGCAGTTGCAAATTTCCGGCTGCTCCGCCGACCGTACCCGCCGTTGTAGGGGCGGGGCATGCCCCGCCCGACGCTGCACGAACGACTCGTACCGGCTGTCGCTAAAATGGCAAGCACTCCCAAATTGTCATTGCGAGGCCCCAACGGGGCCGTGGCAATCTCGCAGTACCATATTGGATAACAAGTAGGCCTCGGCGAAAACGTAACCGGTTGCAGGAGATTCCCACGTCGCTTCGCTCCTCGGAATGACACATCAGGGTGGTGCGGCGGTGCACCAGCGCCCTTACGCGGTTGAATAATCCTGTACAAGGCGCTCACTACCCGCAAGGGGCACGCCGCATCCGTAAGGCGGCAAAGCCGCCAACGGCTGCGCAGTGAGCGCCGCTACAGACGCAATTGGTGCACACCGTTTTATCGGCAGCCTATACGAATCGGCAGCATTGCGCCGGGCCCGGCTGTCCCCTCCCCTACAACACGCGGCCGGAGGCTTTCCGCATTCTTCATTTTTCAGTCTTCAGTATTCCTTCATTTCCGTGCCCCTCCCCTGCAACGCACGGCTGGCGGCCTCGCTCAACTTTTCCATTTGCCTCTCCCTGCATAATCTGAACCCTCCCGCCCCGGCGGAATATAGAATTTAGGAGAATCACCGATCATGTTTGAACTGACCTTCCAATTTGAAAACGATGAAAAGCCCGTCGTGATCTCGGTCTCCCCGGAGGAGAGCGTGCTCGACGCCGCGCGCAAGGCCAACGTCGCCATCGATGCGCCGTGCTCCGGCAACGGCTCATGCGGCAAGTGCCGCGTGAAGCTCGTCTCCGGCGAGCTGACCGGCCCGCAGACGTCCCATATCTCCGACGAGGAGTATGCAGACGGCTGGCGCCTTTCGTGCTGCATGCACGCGGCGTCCGACGCCGTGGTGCTCGTGCCGGACATCGCCTCGGCCTACCGCAGCCGCATGAAGACGGCCGACCTGTCCAGCGGCGAGGAGATCCGTATCTTCGAGGAGCTGCTCGCGGGCGTCCAGGGTGCAGGCATCAGCCTCGGCAACGGCTTCCGCGCCGTCGACCTTCAGCTCGAGGAACCGACGCTCGACGACACCATGCCCGATAACGAGCGCCTGACCCGCGCGCTCGAGGCGCAGGACGGCATCGACGCCGTCCGCCTGCCGTGGTACGCCATGCGCCGCCTGCCGAAGGCCCTGCGCGACAACGCCTTTGCCGTGCGCGTCCTCGGCGAGCTGCAGAACGGTATTTTCACCGTTTTCGACGTGACCGGCCAGAATGACACCCTCCCGCTGTGCGGCGTCGGCATCGACATCGGCACCACGACGGTCTCCGCCGTGCTGTTTGACATGAAGGACGGCCGCCTGCTGTCCAAGGCGTCCGGCGGCAACGGCCAGATCCGCTACGGCGCGGACGTCATCAACCGCATCATCGAGCAGGGCAAGCCCGGCGGCTGCAAGAAGCTGCAGGACGCCATCCTCAAGGAGACGCTCGTCCCCCTGATGCAGACCCTGTGCAAGGATGCCAAGCTGCCGCCCGCGCGCATCGTGCGCCTGTGCGTCGCCGGCAACACGACGATGAACCACCTGTTCGTCGGCGTGGACGCCGATCCCGTCCGCATGGAGCCGTATATCCCCGCCTTCTTCCACTGGGACGGCCTGCGCGTGCACGACCTCGGCCTGCCCGCCCATCCGGACGCCGCCATCCGCCTTGCGCCGAACATCGGCTCTTATGTCGGCGGCGATATCACCGCCGGTACGTTCGCCAGCATGCTCTGGGACCGCGACGAGCTGTCCCTGTTCATCGACCTCGGCACGAACGGCGAGATCGTCTTCGGCAACCGCGACTTCATGGTCTCGTGCGCCTGCTCGGCAGGCCCGGCCTTCGAGGGCGGCGACATCTCCTGCGGCATGCGCGCAACGGACGGCGCGATCGAGTCCTGCGTCATCGATCCCGAGACGATGGAGCCGACGTTCGGCATCATCGGCGAGCCGGGCCAGAAGCCCGTCGGCCTCTGCGGCAGCGGCATCATCGATACGATCGCCGAGCTGTTCCACGCCGGGATCCTGAATTCCAAGGGCATCTTCGTCCGCGAGGGCAAGCGCGTCGCCCACGACCGCCACGGCTGCGGCCGCTACATCCTCGCCACGCCGGAGGAATCCGCCACCGGCCGCGAGGTCGCCCTGAACGAGGTCGACATCGACAACTTCATCCGCGCCAAGGGCGCGATCTACTCCGCCATCGACACGCTGCTTGCTGCCATGGATATGGACGAGAGCGTCATCGAGAGCTTCTATGTTGCAGGCGGCATCGGCAGCGGCATCAATATGCGCAATGCCGTCCGCATCGGCATGTTCCCGAACGTCCCGCTCGAGCTGTTCCATTACATCGGCAACTCGTCCCTCGCAGGCGCATATACCATGGCCCTGTCCGACGAGGCCAACGACCGCGTCGAGCAGGTCGCCCGCAACATGACCTATATGGAGCTGTCCACGCACCCGGGCTACATGGACGCCTTTGTCGCGGCCTGCTTCCTCCCGCATACCGACGCCGCGCGCTTCGCCTCGGCGGAATAAGGAGCCGTTATGCAGATCGAAAATCACAAGGAAGAGGTCCCGTTTGCCCACTATTGCGAGCGCTTCGCCGCGCTCGACCCGCAGGAGGCTGCCGCGCGCACCGGCACGCCGTTTGAGAACGGCGCGTTCCGCATCACCCTTCTCGGCCATCCCTACCGCATCACCCACCCGGAGTTCTCCATCTCCGGCGAGGGCGGAACGGCCCTGAAGAGCCTGCCCGCGCAGACGTTCCTGATGCGCTGGCTGCTGGAGGGAAAGCAGACTGCCGGATCACGCGATTTCCTGACCTTCCGCGAGATGCCGTGGGGCGAGCTCTATATCCAGCCGTTCACGGGCCGCGTGCTGCAGCGCGCCGCGTTCAGCTTCGGCACGCGGCTGGAGGCCTTCCGCGCCGCCTGCACCGCCATGGGTGGCCTGCCCCTGCAGGCCGGCGACGCGGGCTTCGAGTTCACCCTGCTGGGGAACTACCGCCTGCGCATGCTCCTGTGGGCGGGCGACGACGAATTTCCGCCCAGCGCCCAGCTGCTCTACAGTGCGAACTTTGTCGACGGCTTCGCGGCCGAGGACCGCGTCGTCGCAGGGGACCTGCTGTGCAACGAGATCAAGGCGAATCTGTAAAAAAAGCGAAGGCCAGAGAGGCGCACTCCGGAAGGAAGTGCGCCTCCGTTATATTCGCCTGACGGCGAGTGAAATTGTCCTTCGGACAGTGATAGGATGCTTCGCATCGTGATATTGCCTGCGTCAGTTTCACCGGCGAATATAATATCACAAAAGCCGCGAGGCTTTTATACCACTTTCCGAAAGGAAAATATCACTCCGGGCAAAGCCCGGAATATCACTTTTGTCCATAGGACAGTGACCGCCATGCAGGCTGGCAATATGCGCCGTCAAGGCCTCCAGGTTTGTCATTGCGAGGAGCGAAGCGACGTGGCAATCTCGGGAAGGCACTGCCGATTTGTACAGGCCACCGTGAAAACGGTATGCACCAATTGCGTCTGTAGCGGCGGTCAGTGACCGCCTTTGGCAGCTGCAAATCTGGAGGTATTTCCGGCGAATGTGTAAGGCTCCCAAGCTTGTCATTGCGAGGGCGCTTCGCGCCCGTGGCAATCTCGCAGTACCCGGTTGGATGGTGGGGCAGCTATCGGCGAAAACGCAACTGCCTTCCCGAGATTGCCACGGCCCCGTTGGGGCCTCGCAATGACAAATCTTTGGCATTTACGAATTTCATGATAGCCTGTTTCTTGCGCAGGTGCTCCGCCGGGAGGGGCATGCCCCTCCCCTACAATGCGCAGCCGTTGGCTGTCCCTTCCCCTGCAGCGCTCTGTCGATGCCCTGCGCCGCTTCCCAATTTTTGCACCTTCTCCTTCAAAATCTTTCCGCCCCTGTCCCCTGATCTTGCACATTGTGCCGCCCATCCGTCATCCGGCGGGCGGACACCGGAATTCGTGCAAATCCGCGAAAAAAAGGGAAAATTTTACGCAAATTTTTGTTGACAAGAACCGGATATGGTGATATAATCCGAACCGATAAAAACATATCGATTGTTTTTATACGATACCGTGAACCACTCCAACGGGCAGCGGTATGACAAAACTCATCCCGCCGGTGCCATTCCGACGGCCCCGAGCAAATTTTTTGGAAGGAGAACATCCATCATGAGTTTTAAGTCTGACATCGAAATCGCACAGGAAACCACCATGCAGCCCATCACCGAGGTCGCCAAGACCGCGGGAATCGACGAGAAGTATCTGGAGCAGTACGGCAAGTACAAGGCCAAGGTCGACTACAGCATCCTGAAGGAAGAGACCCACACCCAGGGCAAGCTCGTCCTCGTCACCGCCATCAACCCCACCCCCGCAGGCGAAGGCAAGACCACCACGACGGTCGGCCTGGCCGACGGTATGCGCAAGCTCGGCAAGAACGTCCTTGTCGCTCTGCGTGAGCCGTCCCTCGGCCCGGTCTTCGGCGTCAAGGGCGGTGCGGCCGGCGGCGGCTATGCGCAGGTCGTCCCGATGGAGGATATCAACCTCCACTTCACCGGCGACTTCCACGCCATCGGCGCTGCCAACAACCTGCTGGCTGCCATGCTGGATAACCATATTTATCAGGGCAATCGCCTGAACATCGACCCGCGCCGCATCACCTGGCGCCGCTGCGTCGATATGAACGACCGCCAGCTCCGCTTCGTCGTCGACGGCCTCGGCGGCCGCGTCAACGGCACCCCGCGTGAGGACGGCTACGACATCACCGTCGCCTCCGAGATCATGGCAGTTCTCTGCCTGGCCTCCGACATCACGGACCTGAAGGCCCGCCTGTCCCGCCTGGTCGTCGGCTATACTTACGACGAGAAGCCCGTCACCGCCGGTGACCTGAACGCCCAGGGCGCCATGACCGCCCTGCTGAAGGACGCTCTGAAGCCGAACCTCGTGCAGACGCTCGAGCACACTCCGGCCTTCGTCCACGGCGGCCCGTTCGCCAACATCGCCCATGGCTGCAACTCCGTCACCGCGACGAAGATCGCCATGCACCTGTCCGACTACACCATCACCGAGGCCGGCTTCGGCGCTGACCTGGGTGCTGAGAAGTTCCTCGACATCAAGTGCCGCATGGCCGGCCTGAAGCCGAGCTGCGTCGTCCTCGTTGCCACCGTCCGCGCCCTGAAGTACAACGGCGGCGTACCGAAGGCCGAGACCGGCGTCGAGAACCTCGAGGCTCTGGAGAAGGGCCTGCCCAACCTGCTGCAGCATGTCGGGAACATCACCAAGGTCTACAAGCTGCCGTGCGTTGTGGCCATCAACCGCTTCCCGCAGGACACCGAGGCCGAGCTGAAGCTCGTCGAGGATAAGTGCCGCGAGCTGGGCGTCAACGTTGCTCTGTCCGAGGTTTGGGGCAAGGGCGGCGAAGGCG
>ENA-UOJD01002564-UOJD01002564.1-human-gut-metagenome-genome-assembly--contig:-P48-NODE-2564-length-14824-cov-7.078069_pt1 | contig 14824 bp, 7 predicted proteins | sample MGYA00242342_ERZ723889 | MGnify/ENA metagenome assembly ERZ723889
GGGAGTGTATTTTCTTCATTTCGGATATTGCAGGGGAAGTGACGAATGATATGGTGCTTCAGAATATTTTTCAGCATTTTTGTATTGGGAAATAAACAACAATCATAATTGATTGTTGTTTAACATTAGATTATCACATATTATTTCAAACTGAGAGATCCTTTTTTCAAGGTTTCAGTCCATTAAATCTTTAATTAATTCAAGTAACAAGAATTATTTATCTGGTGATACGAAAAAATCACAGTAAGATGCCATATCCTATTTTTCTTTTCACTAAATTTGCGTCAAACGCAATAAAGAAATTATAAAATGGCCGATATTAATAGAATAAAAGTGGTACTTGTTGAAAAGAAAAAGACTAATAAGTGGTTAGCAGAGCAGCTTAGTAAAGATCCTGCCACTGTATCAAAATGGTGTACTAATACTTCGCAGCCAGATCTAAATACTTTAATAAAAATAGCAAGACTTCTCGAAATAGATATTCGGGAATTAATAAACAGTAGTAAAAATATAAATGAATAATAAATATAATAGTCCATATAGTGCATCTGTTACAGGTTGCGGATATATGTTGGATGAAATGAATAACATCCTACCATTATTAATGTCATCAGAACAAGATGCATTACTTAAAAAGGAAATTATAGAAAACAAATATCTAATGATGAATACAGAGAACACGCGGAAACGTGCTGTTGCAGAATTCAGGCTTAGATACAATTCTGTTCCTCCCGCATTTTGGGTGCAATACCAGTCCTTCTCCCGGGAAGCCCAGAATGTGGGCATGTTCTATGTCATGCTCAAAAGTTATAAACTTTTCTTTGATTTTCAACTGAATGTCATTCTTTCCAAATGGAACTCTATCCAACGGGAAGTTAGTAAAAACGACATTATAATAGCAATCAATGAAATATCAGCCAATGATGATTTTGTTGACAGTTGGAGTGATCAGACGAAAAATAAAGTAGCTGTGACATTTTTATCAATGCTTAAGAAGATTGGTATGTTAGACGAAAAAACATCCGAACTTCACCCTCTGCAAATAAAAGATACTGACTGGAACTATTACTTGCTTCAAAAAGAACAATGGTTCCTTGAAGCCTGTCTGTTACAACCTTATGAAATTGAACGCATTAAACAATCCATACTATTATAAGCATGACAGTTGAGCAATTATTTCAGAAACTCTCCAGTAAAGAGTTCAAAGATACAGAAAATGGAGATTTATTCTATAACTTCTTCATCTTTCAATATCCTGCCAATAAGGAATATGAAATACGGCAGCAGATACAGGAATTCAAGGCCAAACTAATTCGCCCTTGTAATTACATAGATGTACTTACTCTCAATCTATTTGATGAGTTTTGTAAATTTCTTGATGGACAATCCTTCGGGAAAAAGCATCCTTCGTATTTGAAATACTTACTTGAAAAAGACGAAAGTACTCCGGATGCGGTAACATCTTCTCTTACCAATAAAGCTAATAGCGAAACTTTTTATCAATATATTCATCAACGCATCATTGACCATATCACAATTGATGATGATAAGATACGTCCTTATGTATTTCTATATGGGATAGGCAATATGTTCCCATATATGCGTACGAATGTATTTTTGGCCAATTACGAACAGTACAACCGAAGTAACCGGTACAAAATTATAGTATTTTATCCCGGACACCGTGAAGATAATAACTTCAAATTATTTGACCGTCTTGACGATCAACACACATACCGCGCAACATTATTGATTAACGATTAAAAAAGACCCGATATGAAATTAGAAGCAATATACGAAAAAGATATAAACCGTACAGTCAATCCGGCAGTATCCGCAAGCGACTTTTCTGATAAAACAGTCAAAACAGAAATTGAAGAATATGTATTTACAGACGAGATCATTAATGGCCTCTATAAAATACTATCGGCTATCAAAAACCGTAATGTCAGCCATGACGGAATTTGGATTAACGGCTACTTTGGTTCCGGTAAATCCCATTTCTTAAAATATTTGGATTATTGTCTATCTTCCCAATATCGAGAAATGGCTCTTGAACGCTTGTTAGAAGCAGTGAAACTTCGTGACCCGTTACAAATACCGGAAAGTAAGTCGGAAGTAGAAATTTCGGATATGCGTGATTTAACAATTTGGTTAAAGGACGCTACCGTAGACACTATTCTTTTCAATATTGGTACAGTCCATAATATTCATGGCGATCAGCAACGTGTCTTTTTAGATATATTTTGGAGTGAACTGAATCAATTTCGAGGGTTCAATAAATTCAATTTAGCCCTTGCCCAACATTTCGAGAAGGTTCTTCTGGAGAAAAATAAATTCGATGAGTTCAAAGAACGTATAAAAGAAGAAGGTTTCGACTGGGATTTACAGGCAAGTGATCTGGCTATCAATGAACTCGATTTCATTCTCGAAATCGGGAAAGAACTGATACCGACCCTATCAACAGACATTATTCGTGAACGAATCATTAGAGACGACACTGCTGTTAGCGTCGAAACGTTCATGAACGAGCTGAAATCATATCTTGCGGACAAAGGAGATAAATATCGTTTAATCTTCCTTGTAGACGAAGTCAGCCAGTTTATTGATGACCGAAAAGGCCTTTTATTACAGCTACAACAGATTGTCACAGAATTGCATAAAGCCTGTGAAGATAAAATTTGGGTAGCCTGTACAGCGCAGCAAGATTTATCGGAAATCGTAGAAAGTTGCCAGATATCTGCAACTTCCGAAGATTATGGAAAGATTATGGGACGCTTCGAAGTGAAAGTTTCTTTGAAAGGAACACAGCCCGAATACATCACTCAAAAACGTATTCTTGAGAAAAAGCCGACAGCAGAGTTAAGATTAGGAGAATTATATGATAAAAAGAAAAACGCTATTTCAGCACAATTCCAACTTCCTACATCATACAATGCTTATCAAACACGCGAAGAGTTTATCGGATACTACCCTTTTGTACCCTATCAATTTAAATTGATAATGCAGGTTTTCAATTCCTTCGTTAATTTAGGATATGTAGAGAAAGAGGTAAAAGGTAATGAACGAAGTATTATTAAAGTAACCCACAGTACGGCCAAGCAAACTAAAGATCAGGAAGTTGGCAATTTCATTGCTTTCGATCAATTCTTCAATGCTATGTTCCAAGGTAGTCTGATGGCAAAAGGGCAGCGTTCTATCCAGAAAGCAAACGATATGATACAAGAGTATAGCGATCGTGCTTTCGGTCAACGAGTGGTTAACATTTTATTCATGATATGTAATCTTTCGGAAACAGACCGGTTAATATTTCCGGCCACTGTCGACAACATTACCTGCCTATTGATGAGTGATGTCGATGCTCAAAAGTTATCACTCAAAAATGAAGTTCAAAAAGTACTGGATTTTCTATGTGACAAAAACATTATTCGTAACGAACCCGCCAAGCAGGGAGTTCCCGAAACATATTGTTTCTATTCCGAAGACGAAATAGAAGTAGCTCAATTAATAAAAACTCAAGTAATCGATAATAATACGATGGCCGAGGAGTTGAAAGAAATATTCTTCGCATATATTACTCCTGCTGCACGTGAAGTATTCTATTCCAGCCGTTTTACTGTAGGAGTAAATATTATGGGAAAGAACTTCTTGTCCAACAATGCAGATATCAATGTCGAATTTGTGATGGATTCTGACCAAGACAATCCGCATACTTACGCTTTTAGCAATACAAACAATAAGATGGTCTTTTTTATGTCGGAACTTTATAAAGAAAACCGGACGCTCAAGAATGATTTTTATTGGTATTGCCAAGTACAAAAATATATGCGAACTCCTGTCACAAGCGAACTTCGCCAGAAAACACGGGAAGAGTTCAGTAAACGGGCTAAAGACATCTACCAACGTAAGATAGAAAAGCCATTCCGCGAAATCTTCGATTCTTGTCCAGTTATATCCGGTTTGAACATTCTCGAAGATTTAGGTTCCGGTAAAGGTCAGGATCGCTACAAACAAGTCCTAAATCGCCATTTCGCAAACCTATATCCACAAGCACGCCTTGTTGATTCTACGGATATGCCACGCAATTCGGAAGAACTGAAGTCCAAGATTCAACGAAAAGTAGAAATTGGTGATTACAATGAACTGAATAATACGCTGACGGAAGCTGAACGACAAGTAGAAAACTATTTGAATCGGCAAGTCAACGATGTAAACCTCAAAGATATTGTGACTCGTTATGCCGCTGCTCCCTATGGATGGAATGAGATTTGTACCATTTACATTGTCAATGAGTTGGTACGCAGACATCTTCGTGATTTCTCTTACAACAACAATCCAAATGTAGAGCGATCCATCGTAGCAAACAATATATTAAGAGATCAAGCTAAATTCGCGGTCCGTCCTGCCCAAAAAATATCGCAGGATTTAATCAACCGTTTTGTTGAAAGTTGGAAAGATATATTCGGAACAGTCAGCATTTCATCGAGTATAGATAGCAATGAACTTTTCAACCAATGCAAAACCAAGCTGACCGAAAATATTCAAAATACAGAAAACGATTGCAAGAGAATAGCCCGCTATCCCTTTGTCACAGTTCTCAATGATACAATCAGCGAATTGAGCCGTTGGAATTCGGAACGTGAACCGAAGAAATTCTTCGAACAGATCATCAATGCGCGTCAATCTGCTAAAGCACTAATAGATAAGCGTAAAATGATAGGAGAATTTATCACAGATCAATTAGCCAAATATAAAATAATCTGTGATTTCGTTGATGATAACCGCGACAACTGGTCATTTCTTCCTAAATCATGCACAGATATAGTCAAGAGTTTGAAGTCTATAATAGATGAACCTTGGCCTATTGATAAAATGGTTCCCTATAATAAAATGATGCGTGAACTGAACGCACAGTTAGAAGAGGTTAAAAAGACTAAGGTTCTTGAAATAGAACGTGTTTATAATGATATATTCGATCAATTGGAGAAATTTGCTACATCTAAAAATGTGGATCATAATAACTTTGCGAAAAGAGATATCACTATTATGCAGAAAAAGAATTCTTCTAATATCTTGATGCTCGAAAATAATATCAATACTAGCAATGACTTTTATAATGAACAACTGGATATCATCATAAAACATATTCCAATTCCCCATATTCCAAAAGATAAACCAAAAGGCAAAGATACTAAAAATGAAATAGAAATAGTAAAGCAAACACGAAATGTCAAATTAAACATTCAGACTTTTGAACCATTAAAGTCTGAAGCTGAAATTGATGAATATCTTCAAGGATTGAAAAAACAATTGATGAAGTTCATAGACAATAATTGTGAAGTAATGGTTACCAAATAACATTTTTGCACCGTACAATATGGAAACAAATCAGATCAAGAAATTCGCCATTGAGGCACGCAATATACTCAAAACAGGAGTCCTTAACAAAATAACTTCTTTGGGGTTTGATGCTCACGGTAAAGTAGAAGAAAAAAATAAACCTCTAAAAGTTCAACCCGGTGCTATATTTATGGGAACACATATTGCGGATGATACATTTTATGATAAATGGATATCGCTTTATGAGCGCGTTCAGCAAAAGGGAGTTAAAGAAGTATGCGAAGAAGCTGCCTACACTTGGTTCAATCGTCTGATGGCTATCCGTATCATGCAAAAAAATGGTTTTATATCTCCTATACTTGCATACGAAAGTGAAATCGTACATATTCCTCACATCGTAGCAGAAGCACGTCGTGGCATATTGCCGACCATGACCGAAGATAACCGTCGTGCATTGCTCGAATACATGGAAGACGACAACAAAGTGACAGAACAATTTACTTATCTTATTATCGCATTCTGTCAGTTTAATCCTGTACTAAAGGCATGCTTTGGCAATGTCAATGATTATACAGAACTATTACTACCCAAAAACATTCTTGCTGAAGGTGGATTTATTGATCTTCTTAATCACACAGATTTTATCTCTGACGAAGATTATTGTTCACCAGAACTGATTGGTTGGCTCTATCAATTCTATATTTCTGAAAAGAAAGACGAAGTGTTTGCATCGTTCAAGAAGTCAAAAAAAGCAGAAGCTGAAGATATTCCGGCAGCAACACAAATCTTTACTCCTAACTGGATTGTTAAGTATATGGTACAAAACACCATAGGTCGCATTTATCTTGATAATAATCCTTATTCTAGCCTAGCAGAACAAATGAAATATCTGGTAGAGCCATCCGAACCAACTCCCCAAGAGGCAAAGTTGATTATATCTGATATAGAAACAATGAAAATGATAGATCCTGCCTGTGGCTCGGGACATATTCTGATTGAGGCATTTGATTTATTTTATCAGATGTATCAGGAAGAAGGATATTCTCGTCGACAAGCAGTAGAAGCCATCTTAACCAAAAACCTATTAGGGATTGACCTTGACACACGTGCTAAACAGTTAGCGATGTTTGCACTACTAATGGCTGCATGCAAAAAAGATACTTATTTCCTCGAAGCTAACATTCTACCGCAGGTACTTGATATGAGTGGTATTCCTGTATTGTATGATAGAATAAAAAATGATCTTTCAGATATACTACTCACTAAAGACAATAAAGTCTTGAATGAATTAATGGATGCAATGAAATTGTTACAGCAAGCGGACAATTTAGGTTCTATCATGAAGTTTGATATATCAGAAGTTACACGTGAAATTATTGTACGACGATTGGCAGAATATAAGACTATGGGAGAAATGCCAATCATGATTCGAAATTTCCTTTCCGCATTTAGATTGATATTGGCTTTGACAGATAAATATGCGGTAGTGGTAGCAAATCCGCCATATATGGGAGTAAGCAATATGAATGAAAAGCTTAAAAGATATTTAGAACAGAATTATACAGATGGTAAAGCTGATTTAATGACTACATTTATGCTATTCTCCACTGAACATCTTACAAATAAAGGATTTTGGGCTATGATAAATTTACCTTCATGGATGTTTCTAAGCACATTTGAGAAATTACGAAGAAGTTTAGTGATTAATCAACAAATTATTGGTTTGTTACAAAACGGACGTGGAATTTTTGGTTCTGATTTTGGTTCTGTTACTTTTATTATACAGAATATAAAACCTTATACCAATGGAGAATTCCGACGTTTATTCAGAGAACACGTACAAGTTCGTTCCATCGAAACAATACATCAATTATATCTAGATAAGTCTTATGGTTATTTTTACTTCAATCAAAATGACTTTGAAAAAATTCCAGGTATTCCTATAGCATATTGGTTATCTAAAAAGCAAATTAATATCTTTATTTCCAATCAAAAAATGGGAAATATTAGTCGCTCCTCTGAAGGTATTAAAACTGGAGCTAATGAACGTTTTCTTAGATACTGGCATGAAGTGAATAAAAAAGATATTTCTGTATACAGAGATACTTATGTTAATAATAAATGGGATTTAGTACATAAAGGAGGAGAGAAGCACAAATGGTATGGTAATATAAATAATGTTGTGTTATGGGAAAGAGAAGGTGAATCAATAAAAAAAATGCCCAATTCAGGTATACAAGGTACTTTTTTATTTAATACAGATGCTTTTACTTGGAGTGATATTACTTCAGGAGGACTATCTTTTAGATTAAAACCTAAATTTCATAAAATAGATAGTAAAGGACCAGCAGGGTGCTGCAATAACCATCAAGAATTATATTATGTACTAGCTTTACTTAATTCATGCATTAGCAATTTTTATGCATCAATATTAAATCCAACTATTAGTTTTAAAGTTGGCAACTTAAGAAATCTTCCATTTATATTATCTAATAATCATTTTTTCGTTATAGATAATTTAGCAAAACAGAATGTTTTTATATCCAAACAGGAGTGGGACTCGCATGAAACAGCTTGGGACTTTCAAGTAAATGAATTAATGTCCATACATAAACAATTTCCTAGAGATATGCAAGATATAACAGAAACTATAGATAATGAACATGTTGATATACTACAGCCAAGTACTATACAAAGCAGGTATAATAAATATATAGTAAGATGGGAAGAGCTCTTCATAAAACTCCACTCCAACGAAGAAGAACTCAACCGTCAATTCATTGAAATATACGGTTTGCAAGACGAATTACCCCCTGATGTACCATTAGAGGAAATCACCATCCTCCAACAAGGTGAAATCACTATCAAAGACAACGAAATAACTTTCAATGCTGATGTCATAATGAAACAATTCATCAGCTATGCTGTAGGCTGCTGGATGGGACGCTATCGTCTCGATCGTCCAGGACTTCAAATAGCACATCCTAATCCAACAGAGGAAGAAACTGCTCCCTACCCCTACAATGGAGAAGAGTTCACAATTGATGATGATGCTATTATTCCCTTTATGTCTCGCGACTGTGTATTTGACGATAATGCAGTCAGTCGTTTTACAGACTTTGTCCGCATAACATTCGGAGCAGAAACCTTGACTGAAAACCTCAATTTCATAGAAGAAAGCTTAGGAAAAACGCTTGAGGACTATTTTGTAAAAGACTTCTGGAAAGATCATAAAAAGATGTATCAGAACCGTCCCATTTACTGGTTATTCTCCTCAAAAAAAGGAGCCTTCCAGTGTATTACCTATATGCATCGTATGGATGCTTACACTGTAGAAAAAATACGCAGCAAATATTTGCTTCCACATATCGAGTATCTGTCCAACCGCATTTTAGAAATGGAAAACCGGGCAGCTTCCCTCTCTACTCAAGAACGTAAAAAGTTGGATAAGCTACGCAAAGATTTAGACGAATGTCAAGAATACCACAATCGCTTACACATCATAGCTGATGAACAGATTGCATTTGATTTAGATGATGGAGTGCTAGTAAACCATGCTAAGTTCAAAGATGTAGTAGCAAAAATCAAATAATATCCGGATAATGAGTAAACTAATAAAAATAGATACGGAATACCAACAATGGATTAAAAATCTAAGTGAACGGTATAGGCAAAGTCAACTGAAAGCAGCTGTTAAAGTGAATACAGAGATGCTGCGATTCTATTGGTCTTTGGGAGCTGACATTGTAAATCTTAAAGCTGAAAGCAAATGGGGGGATGGTATCATTCAATCCATCAGTCAGGATTTACAAAAAAGCTTACCGGGCGTCAAAGGATTCTCTATCACTAATATTAATTATATTAAGCGGTTTTATCTTCTTTACTCACAGTCTGATAAATTATGCCCCCAACTTGAGGGCAATTTAAAAGGTACAGAAAACCCAATCTGCCCCCAGCCTGGGGGTGAATTGTTTGCTATCCCTTGGGGACATCACAAATGCATCATCGACAAATGCTTTGATGATCCAGTAAAAGCCTGCTTCTACATAAAAAAAACAGTTCAGAACAATTGGTCGCGATCCATTTTACTAAACTTCCTTACCACTGACTTATATCAAAGAGAAGGAAAATCAATTTCAAACTTTAGTCAGACACTGCCAATACCACAATGTGACTTGGCCCAAGAGATGACCAAAGACCCCTATAATTTTGACTTTCTGGCTATCACAGAACAATATAGGGAAAAAGAGCTAAAAGATGCTTTAATGCACAATATTACGAAGTTCTTATTAGAGCTAGGCACCGGATTTGCTTTTGTTGGAAGAGAATACAGACTTCAAATCGGTCATACGGAGAAGTTTATCGATATGCTTTTCTACAATTTAAATCTAAGATGTTATGTGGTAATTGAAGTTAAAATCAATGAGTTTGATTCAGAAAATGTAGGGCAATTAGGAACTTATATTTCTGCCGTCAATCATATATTAAAACGTCCTGAAGATAATCCGACCATTGGTCTGCTAATTTGTAAAACCAAAGATAACGTACTGGCACAATATGCTCTTGAAGCGAGCAACCAGCCTATAGGTATCTCCGAATATGAGTTAACCAAACTTTATCCGAAAGATTTCAAGGGCACTTTACCCTCTATTAAAGAATTAGAAAATGAACTTAAAGCAATAAAGAATTAGATATGATACAAAACAAGATATACAATTACTTTGAACGAAACGAAAAGCTTAAAGTACTTTTTATATTCGATCCGATGGATGCCATTGCTTCGGAACTTCATGCCGTATCCTGGCGTGACGGATTTCGTTTCATCGAATTCGACGGTGCTTGGTTCAAAACAAAACATGCTTTAGAAAATGAATGGAAAGAAGATAAAGTCATTCTTATTTTCAAACAGGCAAGCCCATTTACATCAACAATTTCCATGCTAAAGTTCCCACTACTTGATGTATTATGTGCTAATATGGAATACAAAAGCGATGACTATGCAGCCTTTATACAGCAAAATCACATTCCTCAAAGCTGTCACGACTTTATCCGTAAGCACATTGATGAACTGCAACTGGAAAAGTTTAATCGCATTTTAAGTCCTTACTATAATACTGAAAATTTTGATAAAAGCCTTGCATGCAGAGGATTAATATCCGGATATTTAGGTGAGAATCAGTTATTAGACTGGGATTCTATCATTATCAGGATGTTCCTCCTGTCATCACCGGGCGAAGAAAAGAAAAAGATAACTTTCTACCGTTCGATAGAGAGAAACGTAGATATCTACGCAACTTTACAAAATGTACTTGAATCCTATTTTGGGGGATCTTATAATCCAAACAGCGAAGAAAAGATAAAAGAAATAGCAGAATCTTTTAAATACAATGCTATCACACAGACATTAGCTGTCGATGCAAACGACAATTATAAACGGTATAAAATAAACAGTTCATTAGCTTTAGACCGGATAAATAAATTACTTGAGAAAGCCATCCATCAGTCTAAAGTAAAAAGTGATTTGTTTTTTGCAACCTTTCATGCATTAGCTGCCGGAATAAAAGTTGAAGAAATCATCAAAACCTATGGTATTGATGCTAATTATTTCTATATCCCCACCGAACTGTGTTGGGAAATCTTAAAGAAAATATTTGCAAAGCAACTCACAGAGACCCCGGAAGCCGCATGTGACAAATTACGTGATCTGTTCTTAAAACAAGAGAGCAATACAGCCATTCAAAAAACTATTAACTACGGAATAGAAGTAGCCAATTATTACAGCAAAGCCACTTCATTGGGTTCGTTAAAACTAAATACTCCCGACGAGTATGTACGTAAATACATATCGGAAGCCCACTTGCTTGATATGTTCTATCGTAAATCATTAGAGAACTATCATCAGTTATCTGACAGTACTCCTATAATTAGTGCCATCGAAAAAGTCAAAAAACAACTTGATATTGACTATGCCCAATTGTGTAATATCCTTAATCTGGAATGGCTTACCTGCCTACAGGAGAAAGGCAGCAGTTTTAACACAATCAGCCTGACAAAACAACAGGACTTTTACGAACAAGAGAAAAATAATCAAACCAAACAAGTGATTATCATCAGCGATGCATTACGTTACGAAGTAGCCGCAGAACTGATGCAATATCTCGGCAGAGAAAAACATATTGCGACACTGGATGCCGCGCTTGCCATGTTACCTACCGAAACTAAGTTTTGTAAGCCTACCCTACTCCCTCATCGTTCCATCTGGCTATATAAGAATGATACGGAAATGGATTTAGCTGTAGATGATAAGATTCTAAATACGCTGGAGAAACGCTCTGCACACGTAGCTCTTTATCGTGAAGGTGCAGTTTGTACAGATTATGTTACTGTAGTAAATGGAACCAAAGATGTAAATCGGGAACTATTCAAAAAGCCTCTTGTCTATATTTTCCATAATACGATTGATGAAATAGGTCATTCTAATAATCCAATGGAAGTAGTTTCTGCCTGTCGCCGAACGATAGAACAGTTGGCAAAGTTAATCCGAAGCCTTCATGCCAGCTACAATGTGACTAATGTAACGCTTACTTCAGATCATGGTTTCTTATATAACGACATGGCTTTTGAAGAAAAAGATAAAATAACGGTTTCCGAAGAAACGATGGAAAAGAAGTCGCGATATTACATTACCAAATCTGATACTCCCATACAAGGAGTTATCAAATTCCCCTTATCCGAAGTTTCCGGCATGAATGATAATGTATTTGTGGCCGTTCCTGAAGGGACAAACAGATTTGCCGCTCAAGGTGGAGGATACAACTTCGCTCATGGAGGGGCATCCTTGCAAGAACTTATCATTCCTGTAATACATAGTAAAAACAAGAAAAACAATGTGAAGCAAAAAGTGAATGTTGCTTTGATAACCCGTAATCTCTCTATTGTATCGAGTCGGTTGAAATTTAAAATTATGCAATCGGAACCAGTTGATATGGATACCCTGGAGCGTAATATCGTATGCGCCGTTTATGCAAATGACACACTCGTCACTACAGAAAAAAGGCTTTGTCTGAATAGCAGTGATATAGATAATTACAACAATCGCATCTTCGATGTGGAGTTAACACTGAACCAATCGACAAGTACAAGTATCATGCAACTCCGTATCTTTGATGTAGAAGACATGCTTAACCCTCTTATAAAAGAAACCGTTACGAACAATACATTAATAGAACAAGATTTCTAACGCTTATGGAACTGCAACAAAAAATATTAGACGCCTTCATCGGGAAAGTAGTAAGAAAAGATCTGGCATTTCTTGTCAAAGGCAACCTACCTGTACCGACTTATGTGCTCGAATATCTGTTAGGACAATACTGTGCAAGTGATGATACGGTTATTATTGAAGAAGGGCTCGAAAAGGTAAAGGATGTCATTCGTAATAACTATGTTCATCGGGCTGATGCCGAAGAAGTAAAAGGCAAAATACGAGAAGCCGGAAAATATCGTATTATCGATAAGATATCAGTCATTCTCAATGACAGGGCAGACGAATATGATGCTACTTTTGCCAATCTCGGACTTGCCAATATCCCTATTCCTGCAGAATTTGTAAAGAAGAATCCCAAACTTCTTTCAGGCAATGGTGTGTGGTGTATCGTTACTATCGGATATATCAGCGGAGAAGACATTAAGATGCGATGGGATATTCAGAGTTTGAAACCCATCCAAATATCCAATATAGATATTAATGAATACATTACACAAAGAGAAAAATTCACTACTGATGAGTGGATTGATTTTCTTATTCATACTGTCGGGCTAAAACCGGAAAATTTGAACCGTCGGGAAAAATTTATAGTTCTTTCCCGATTACTTCCACACGTTGAAAATAACTTCAACTTTATGGAATTAGGCCCCAAAGGGACAGGTAAATCACACGTTTTTCAGGAATTATCCCCTTATGGCGTACTTGTCAGTGGCGGAGATGTTACTTCCGCCCGGTTGTTCGTGAAGATTAGTGGAAATAGGGAACTACTTGGACTTGTTGGATATTGGGATGTAGTTGCCTGGGATGAATACGAACAGCAAAAAGGAAAATCAGTAGATCCTGTTCTGATAGATACGATGCAGAACTACTTAGCAAACAAATCATTCAACCGTGGTAAAGGTTCTCATGAAGCTTCGGCATCAATGAGTTTTGTCGGCAACACGAAACATACCGTTTCATACATGCTAAAGAATTCACACCTCTTCGAGTCTATTCCTACAGCATTCATCAAAGGGGCTTTCCTTGACCGGATTCATCTTTACAATCCGGGATGGGAAATAAAGATGCTCAAAAAAGATAGTTTCAGTAATGGGTATGGATTAATCACCGATTATATTGCCGCAGTACTTCATGCTTTACGTAATAAAGACTTTTCAAGCGAGCTAAAGAATTATGTAAGATTCAGTGGAACACTTTCTGAACGCGACCATCTGGCTATTCGCAAAACATTCTCCGGCATGATTAAATTACTTTATCCGGACGGAAAATATACGGATGAAGAAGCACTCGAAATCATTGAATTTGCAGCAGAATGTCGTAAACGTGTCAAAGATCAACTCTATATCATTGATGAAACATTTAGAACAGAACCTGCCAAGTTTGAATATCTAATCCTCAAAACCGGTGAAACCAAACAAGTCGAGACACTTGAACGGATTGAAAATCCTGTAATGGAAGAAGAAATTCAGACAGAAGGACCTACCAAAGAAGATGTTTCCGAGCCATTGATATCATCTCCCCGCCTTACGCCACGTCCACGCATTGTTCAGCTTGCTTCTAAACAAATAGAAATCCGTCTCAATCAACGCGGTGTGTCATACAAATCCCTTTTCGGAGATTATATACGTACAGCTAAGAAAATAACAATAACCGATCCATTCATCCGAGTAGGTCATCAGATTGATAACCTAATAGAATTCATACAAATGGCTCGTGAAACATGTATGACACCCGAAGAGCTGGAAATCAAACTACACACTCAAAATGAAGAAGAAAAGATTCCTGAAATGATTGACATATTCAATGACCTACAAGAGGAACTATTATCTTATGGAATTACTTTCAATTTCATGTTTGATGCAGAACATGACCGGAAAATAGAATTGGATAATGGTTGGACTATTAATTTAGGACGTGGTCTGGATATATTCGAAAAGTTCTCCCGCTTTTCATTAAGCAATATTCGTCAAGAGAATCGTCGTTGCAAAGAATTCACAGTGATATATATGCATAAATAATACAAAGCAAAATGAATACACATGATATATGAACGTGTTTTTATCAATACCAGAATTAATATGTGAACTTATTTTAGGAATATCCCTAAATATATTACCCTCAACATTATCGAGCACGAAGTTGCCAGAAAGCTACGGCAGCCGCAGCGGCTACATTGAGCGAATCGACGCCGTGCGACATAGGAATACGGACTACGTAGTC
>ENA-UOJD01002582-UOJD01002582.1-human-gut-metagenome-genome-assembly--contig:-P48-NODE-2582-length-14728-cov-6.119335_pt1 | contig 14728 bp, 9 predicted proteins | sample MGYA00242342_ERZ723889 | MGnify/ENA metagenome assembly ERZ723889
ATATATAAACATTGTTACAAATACAGATGTATATATTTGTAATGAATTATTATTTACATAGTCAATTATTTTCTGCTTGTCTAATGATGTTATATTATATTTATTAAAGAAATCAGTATATGATGTTTCAGAGATAGCTGAAAGCATTTCATTTTTTAATAGCATTTTATCTTTTAATAAAACTAATCCATTATTTTGATTTTTTATTTGGTTTTTATACTCTTCAATTTTTTCATCTGATAAATTTTCTGTATCTACAATTATTTTTCCAGTTATGTATTTATCACTAGCAACCTCAAATTTTTCATTATTATTTACTGTTAAAATACCATCTGCATATGATAAATCTGTGACTTTTTCGTCAAAATAATTTACAGCTTCTTTAACAGAATTGGAGAATTTATATACTGTCATACATGTTATTATTATAGTAAAAATTGCGACCAATTTTATTAAATATCCAGATGTTTTTCCTACACCTTCGAGTCCAAAGTCTTCATATTTATCGAAGTCTTTAATACTTTTCAGTACATCTTTAAAAAATCCATTCCCTTTTGCTTTCTTGTTTTCATTTTTTTCTATGTTTGACATTTCTAAATTCTCCTTTGCAATTTATCCTTAATTTTCCTTTTTTACTATTATTCCATCTTTAGTATCTTTTATGCTGTACCCTAGACTAATTATCCTATCTCTTATTTCATCAGATTTTGCCCAGTTTTTTTCTGCTCTTGCTTGTTTCCTTTCTTCAACTAATGCTTTTATTTTTTCTGGTAATTCTTCGCTCTCTTCATGTTTGAATTCTAGTAAATATTTTTCAGCATTTTTCATGTCCAGTCCAAGAACCTTATCAAATTTTAATAGCAAATCTGCAAATTTTATTGATTTTTTTGCATTTCTAGCAATTTCCCATACAACACTCATTGTGCCTGGCATATTCATGTCATCATTAATATATGCTAAAAATCTTTCTTCATATTCTTTTATAATATCTTCATCAACATCATCAACACCATTTGCATTTTTTATATAACTATCATATAGTCTTTCAAGAGCCTTTTGGGCTCCATATGCACCTTCGAATGTAAAATTTAATTTATTTCTATAATGAGCCGTAAAGCAGAATAATTTGAAAGCAAGTGGTGAAATGCCTTTTTCTTCTAACTGGGAAATTGTATAAGTATTTCCTAAGCTCTTTGACATTTTCCCACCATCTACTTGCAAATACTCGCAATGCATCCATACATGTGCCGGTATTTTTCCTGTTGCACCTTTAGATTGTGCAATTTCATTCTCATGATGTGTTGGAATATGATCAACTCCACCGGTATGAATGTCAAATTCTTCTCCTAAAAATCTTCTTCCCATAGTAGAGCACTCTAAATGCCAACCTGGGTATGATAATCCCCATGGACTTTCCCATTTCATTATATGATTTTCTGGTGCTTTAATCCATAAAGCAAAATCATATGGATTCTTTTTTTCTGGGTCAACGTCAACTCTTGCTCCAGCTATTTGGTCATCTAGTTTTCTATTTGATAATACTGGATATTTATCTAATTTTGATATATCAAAGTATATTCCCTTGCTAGTCTCATAAGCATATCCATTCTTTATTATCTCTTTAACATATTCTATCATTTGAGAGATATTCTCTGTTGCTTTTGTAATAATTTCTGGTTTGTCTATGTTAAGCTTTTCCATGTCTCTTAAAAATATTTCTGTATAAAAATTTGCAATCTCATATGGGTCTTTTTTTTCTTTTCTAGCTGCTTTTTCCATCTTATCTTCGCCTTCATCGGCATCAGATTCCAAATGTCCAACATCAGTTATGTTCATTACATGTTTTAGTTCATAACCATTATATTTTAGAACTCTTCTTAATGTATCCATAAATATGTAAGTTCTAAAATTTCCAATATGTGCATAGCTGTAGACCGTAGGTCCACAACTATACATTCTTACTCTATTTTCATCTATTGAATGAAATTCTTCTTTTTTTCTTGTTAAAGTATTATAAAAAGTTAATTTCATATTTACTCCTTTTCCGTCTACTAATTACTCTTTAACTTCGTTATTAGCAGCTGGTGCGTCGGGATCAACCACTACATCATTTACAACTTCATTATTTCCTTTTGGCGGAGTTGGCGTTTGTGTATCATCTTTCTTTTTCTTACTTACCGTAATTGTAATACTATCTCCTGCTGTTGCTGTCGTTCCTTCAGCCTTACTCTGTGCTAATACTGTTCCATCTGCTTTTTCAGATTCCTTAGTTTCAACAGTAACTGTTAATCCTAAATCTTTCAATGTTTTCAAAGCTTTTTCCTTAGTTTTTCCAACCACACTGGGAATTTTTATTTGTTTCTTAGTATGTACATCACAAGTTTCTGTTGGAATATCATATTGTCCATTATCACTTGTTTTCCATAAGTTTGTATCTTCCTTTTCTGGCTTCTTCGCATATGTTTTTTCTTCTGTCTCAGGACAGAATTCTGTTGCAATTTTTCCTGTTTCTTTACAAATTGTTAATTTTTCATGTCCCTCACAATATCCAGGAATAGTTCCTTTTACAAAGTATTCTGTATATGTATCTGTACATGCATCTGTTGCTACTTTTCCAGAAGCTTTACATATTTTAGCTGTTACTATATTGCTTGGTTTTTCAAATTTTGAACTTGGTAAGTCACTATGTACTTTTTTCATAACAGCCACCCAAAGTCTTGCAGCTCTGTTAGTACCATTTGCTTTTGCAGGATACAAATTTTCTGGTTGATCAAATCCATACCATGTAGCAGCTGTATAATAATTTGTAAATCCACAGAACCATCTGTCATAATTATTTGTTGTAGTTCCAGTTTTTCCTCCAACATCTTGACCAGATATTTTACAGTATGGAGCTGTTGGATCACTTCCAATTATAGGACCTGTTAAAATAGATTTTAATATGTAGGCATTACCTTCTGATAAAACTCTTCTTGTTTCTTGTGTAGGTTCCATAACAGTATTTCCATCTTTGTCTTCAACTCTTGTGTAGAATGTTGGAGTAATATATACTCCATCATTTGCTATTGCTGCATATGCCCCTGCCATTTCTAGAGGTGTAATACCATTCGTTGCTCCACCAAGTACCAATGATAAGTTTTCATCATTTTTTTCTGAATTTTCACTTGCAGTAACTAATGTTGATATTCCTAACTTTTTCAAAAATTCAATCGAATTACTTGGTCCAACTTCTGCCATAATCTTAACACTCATTGTATTTGCAGAAAATCCTATACCTTGTCTAACTGTTACTAAACTATATCCCCTATGTGGGTTTGGAGTATATCTACCAGAAAAAGTAGTTCTTGATTCATCATATACAGTAGCTGCTGTAATTATTCCAGACTCTAGCGCTGGTGCTATTGCAGCTAGTGGTTTTATTGCTGAGCCTGGTTGTCTTGTTGATTGTGTTGCTCTATTTTGTCCATTTGAGTCAACATCATCACCTAGTCCTCCCATGCATCCTACAACTTTTCCTGTTTTGTGGTCTATTACAACCATTGCAGATTGAGTATGGTCATTTAATTTATTACCCTCTTTATCTGTAGCAACTCCCACAAAAATATGCTCATCACTATTTCTATATATATCTTCCATCTCTGATTGAATTGTGGAATCCTGTGTCGTATAAATTTTATATCCTCCACCTTCAATCATTGTTTGTGCTATATCTGTAGACACATCATTTTTCTCGGCATATTGATTTATTACTTGATTTAATGCTGCTCTTGCCAAATATGACATTGAAGAGTTTGTTGAAGTGCTACCTTTTTCAAAATGTAAACCTTCATCAACTTCTGCTTTTGCTGTATTATATTCTTCTTCTGATATTTTTCCTTGATCTTTCATTTCAGAAAGAACTGTAGTTGTTCTCTTTTTTATCAATTCACTATTATCAGTAGATTCTTTAAATGGATTATAACTATTTGGTGCATGGTTTATTCCTGCTATAAATGCACATTCTGCTAAATCTAAGTCACCAACAGATTTATTAAAGTAGTATCTAGAAGCAAGTTCAACACCATGTAAGTTTCCCTCTCCTCCAACATATATTGTATTTAAATATAGTTCTAATATTTGACTCTTAGAAAGCATTTTTTCAACTTTATATGCTCTAGATATTTCTCTTATTTTTCTCTCGATTCCAGCTAATCCTGAATCTCCCTTATCATTTTTCAAGTTTTTTATTAATTGCTGTGTTATTGTACTTCCACCATATGAAGAATGCCCTCTATGTATAATATATGTTACAGTTGCACCAACTGTTCTCTTTAAGTCTACACCTTTATGCTCATAAAATCTCTTATCCTCTATTGCAATATAAGCGTTTTGCAAATTTTCTGGAATCTCACTTAAAGATACAATTCTTCTTTTTTCATCACCAGACACATTTGCAATTTCATTACCATCTTTGTCATAAATTATTGTATCAATGATTTTTAATGTAAGATCATCTTTTGACATAGCCCAGTCATCATTGCTAAATAATGCGACAATTGCTCCAGCTCCAACAATGCAAGCAAGTATAATTAGTACAAATATTAATTTTATAAAAATAGCTAATTTTCTGTGTCTTTTCCAAAATCCTTTCTTCTTTGTTTTTTTATTTTGTTCATCGTTTTTTATATCTTTTTTATTTTTCTCCGTTTCTTTACTATTTCTGTTTTTAGTAGATTTATCATGTTTTTTCTCAGATTTGCTACCCATAAACTTCCTCCTTAAATTTATTCACACTCTAATTATATTACATATTTAAGTAAAAGTAAAAGCTTTTTGGTAAAATAATAAAATTTAATTACTAAATATTGCTATATAAAAAATACCCATCGTAGTTATTCGAAGGATATTTTAATCTATTTTATTATTTTCATTTTTCCTTATATAATTTTCACATATGTTTATACCATTTTTTATGATAACATAAAAATATTTTAAACTATTTTTTTATTAGATTATTTTTATGAACAGTATCTACACAGCACTGCTTCTAATCCAACATTTAAATCTATCGCACCACTCTTCGATTTATAGTCCAAATCTATAAATTCTTGTAATAATTTTCTTAATTCTGCTTCTTTAAAATATTTTGATTGCATCGTATATTTGTTTACCAAGAATGTTTGATTTGGTTTTAAGTTTAGGCTTTCTGCAATGTTTATTTTTTCGTTTATTGCTATTTTCGTGATATACAATTTTTTGAAGTGCCCATATAATGTGATAAATATTTTTTGTATTGGTTCTTTAGCATACAATAAATTTTTTAATACTTGTAATGCTTCTGATATATTTTTCTTTCCTAGACTATCTGTTAAATCGAATATTATACTTTCAAATTGCTTTATTCCTAATAAATCTATGTTTTGCTTTGTTATCGTTCCACCAGCTCCAACATATTCTATTTGTTTACGAATTTCATTTATTAAGTCCTGTAACGATGTTCCACAATTTTCTATTAAATAATTTAATGTAACAGCATCTACGTTTACCTTATACATATTGCAAATTGATTTTAGCCTTTTTACTAATTCCGCAGGTTTCTGTTTTTCAAAATTACATACACAGCCCAACCTATCAATTGTTTTATATAGATTGTTTTTATCTGCGTCATTTTCAATAAACAATAATATTACAGAATCATCTATCATATCAACATTTTCTTCTATGTATGTTGCTAGCTTATTCTCAAATTTATTGTCATCTTTTTTTGATGTTTTTTCTTCAGTTGTAGCGCTTTTCCCTCTTTTAGGCTTTTGGAATAATCCTGTATCTTTTGCAACAATCAGCTTTTGTGGATATCCAAACGCAGGCGTTTCTATGTCTGCAATTATTTCTGAAACATTAGTGTTGTCAATTTGAATATAATTTATTCCATTTACTGTTTCACCAAATAATTTTTTTATTTTTTTTACGTTGTTATCTAGTAAAAAACGCTCTTCTCCATATAGTAAATATATGTTATTTAGTTTTCCAGCTTTCAATTCATTTTCTAATGCTGTGATATCCACAATTAGCCTCCTACCTATATTTTTATATCATTTTTTCGTTTAGTATGTTATTGCATATATGTTAATTTTGTATTTTATATCTTCTATTTTTAAAACATTCTTCAACAATTCGTGGTAATCTGCTTTATTTACCTTGCATTTTCACATTATCTCTTATTTAAAACTATTCTAAAGATTTCTGCCACGCTCCAAGCTTGTGCAAATGCTCCTCTTTCTTCATATGGCTCTGTTGAATCATATATTTCACTTATCGTGCCAATACTTGACCTTTCAAACATTTCTGATTTAAAAATTTCCTTTGTTGTATATACAAGCTTCGTTATTTTTTCTTCTAGTTCTTGTCTTTTGGTTCTATTTTTTTCTATTATTATAGTATTTTTTAATGCATCATAATATAATCCTAATAACCATGGCCAAGTAATTCCCTGATGATAGCTTAAATCTCTCTTGTATGCAGAACCTTCATATACATCAACATAACCGTCTTCATCTGAGCTTAATGTTTTTAGTCCATATTTATTTAATAATTTATTCTCAACTGTATTTAAAACTTGCTCTGCAATCTCTGCATTATCAACAATCGGATGTGATAAACTTAATGCAAATAATTGATTTGGGCGCACTTTGCTGTCTCCTAACACATCATATAAGCAATGTTTTTCTTCATTATAGAACTTTTCATCAAATGATTTTTTAGTCTTTTCAGCCATTTCTAGATATTTTCTACACAATTGCTTGTTCTCATATTTTTCTGCAAATCTAGCCATTATTTTTAATGCATTATACCATAAAGCATTAAGTTCAACCGTTTTGCCATTTCTAGGAGTTATTGCATGGTTATCTATTTTTACATCCATCCAAGTAATTTGAGTATTTTCTGTTCCAGCAGACAGTAAATTATCCTCTTTATCTAAATAAATGTTATCTCCGTCAACATCTATTCTATCTGAATACGCATCCATTATTTTTACCAGACTAGGATATATTTCATCTTTTATAAATTCATTATCATTCGTATATTTTAAGTATTTGTACACCTGTTCTATCAATAATAATGAACTGTCAGCATTATTATATAATGGTCTATTATCATAACCTGAATATCCATTTGGAACTAGTCCATATTTTATGTCTCTTATATTTGTTAATAAAACTTCTTTCGCTAATTCATATCTTTTTGTTAATAATAGCAAGCCTTCAAATGAAATTAATGAATCTCTTCCCCAGTCTAGAAACCATGGATATCCTGCAATTACTGTATGTAATCCAAATGATGGCCTATTTACTATAAAATTATCTGTTGCTAATATCAGAGCTTTTAACATATCAAGTTTCTTGTCATTCATTTTACTATTTTGAATTATACCAGTATCATAAATAATTCCAGTCATTCTTAGTAGTTCCTTGTTAATAACTTTTATTCCATCTATTTCTTCTATATTTTCTTCTAATGAGCATACAAAAGTTATCTCTTTTTCTTCATTTGGTTCCAGATTTATCGAATATACCCCCGGAACATAGTGATTTTCTTCTGCTTCAAAGCCTCTTTCTTCTTCTCTTAAATAATACATATTTCTGAATGTATCATCTATATGTTTAAAATATCTGCCATCAGAGCAATTCATGTAAATTGGTGTTTCCGAATTTTTTTCTAGTACAACTCTAACTTTATTTCCAGAATGTGATTGTTCTACATTAAATTGATGATCTTTATTTATAGAGTGAAAGTCTCTAAAATTTACTACTGGCGCTAAAGTTAATTTAGCTTCTGCATTTTGATTTTTTATTTGATAATATACAACTACTGTATTTTTACCATAATCCATACAAATAAACTTCTTGATTATTATATTTTCAACTTTATATGTAAATATTGGTATATATTCTTTTTTGAAATCTACTAAATATTTATAGCCTTCAGAAATTTCTCCATTTGCCATATTTGTAAACAAATTATATTTAGTTCCATTTGTTTCAATGCTTTCATCTAATTTTGACAATATTAAAAATCTTCTTGCTGGTGGTGTGAGTGGTGCAATCAATAACCCATGATATTTTCTAGTGTTACATCCCAGTGCACTTTGGCTACAAAATCCACCTATTCCATTTGTAATTATCCAGTCTCTTTTTAGAGATTTCTTTACTTCTTCATCAATTTCACTGTATTTCATCTATCGTTTACCTCTTTTTATTTATTCTTGTTTACTTCCTTCATTCTTCTTAGAGTTTCTTCCATTCTAGGCTCTAACATTCTACCATCTTCAAGCTTTCTATTTACATCAATTTTACTTGACTGTCTATTATTTTCTTTCTTTTGTCTTATTTCACTCTTCTGCATTTCTATGTTTTTACTGTTTTTTTCATTCTCTTTACTTTTCTTACCAGTTTTTTCTTTTTTGTTATCTACTTTAGAAATTTTTTCTATTTCTTTTATTCTCTTTTCTCTGTTGCTCTCACTATCTTGTATTGCCTGAATTCTATCATTATATTTTTCAAAGAATTTACTATTTCCTGAACGTTTTTTGTTTTTCTTCTTTTTACTCTTTGCTTGATTGTTTTTCATTTTCTTCTTTGTGTCTTTTATTTTTGAATCTAGTAGAATAACTCTTGTATCATTTTGCATATCTCTAAATTTCATATCATCACAAATTAGTTGGATAATACTTGTTGCTATCGCATCTGAATTATGTCTAATTCTTCCATTTTCGATTGTAGACATATTTCTTTGAATTAACTTAATTCCTGCTTCCTTTACTTTCGAAACATCTTGTTCAACAAGTTCTTCTCCTCCTTTATTGTACTGCCTTATATACTCTGGCACAATCTCTCCAGTATCATAAATACAATAATCTATTATACCTTTTCCGGCATGGTCTATTATAGCTTTTATGTGGTCATATAGAGTATAACTATCAGTTTGACCATACTCTGTCATTATGTTACTTACATATACTTTGAATGCACTAGACTCTCTTATTGCTTTTGATACTCCCGGTACCAATAAGTTTGGAATTACATTTGTATATAAACTTCCCGGACCAAGTACTATTGCGTCAGCGTCTTCAATGGCTTCTATAACACCTGGAGCAACTCTTGTGTTGGTTGGCGAAATAAATATTCTATTTATCTTACTTATTTTTTGGCTAACCATTTCTGGAATTTTATCTTTACATTCCACCACAGTTCCATCTTCTAATTCTGCACATATCTTAATTTGATCAAGTGTTACTGGAAGAACTTTTCCTGTCATATTAAGTATTTTTGAGCTTTCCTCTACTGATGCCGAAAAATCTCCAACAGCCTCTTTCATTGCTGTTAAATATATATCTCCAAATTTTAATCCTTCTAATTTTGGATTTTTAAAGGTTAAATTCATCAAGCAATCCATTTCATTTTCATTTGCAGCAAGTGCCACATAGCTACCCTTTACATCATCTAATGGAAGAGTTCCCAAGTCTTGTTTTGATTTGCTTCTTTGCTCTCCATAATCTGAAACTGTAACAATTGCTGTTATATTGTCTGTGTAATTTTTCAAGCCTCTAAGTACTGTGTTAAGTCCAGCGCCACCACCAATTACAACAACTTTTGGCCCTTGATTGTATATTTTTCTATTGAATATTAAAGATTTAACTTTACTTTTATCTTCTAAATCCCTTGTATCAGATTCCTCTACTAATATCTCTAATGTTCTTCTTTGAATACATATTATACTAATTATTGTGAATGTAAATCCTAAAACAAACACAAAAATTATTTTTGCAAGCTCCCTAAATCCCATTTCATCTGTTACAAGCACCTTTGCAATTCCATAACATACGAGTACTATTCCTATTAACATTAGAAAAATCCATCTTTTTATTTTGGCTCCTGATTTAAACCACTTAAAAAATCCGTTCATTTTTTATTTCATTCCTTTCAAACTTTGCCTAACATATTACATCAAAATCAATATTATGTAAATCCATATTAATACATCTCAAACTCAAATTACTTTTAACATATTTTCTGCTAATAATAAAATTTATTTAAACCATATCATTAACTTTTATAAAAGGCAATTTCAATTATACAATTTCTATTTCCAATTCTATTTTCTTGTTAAATTTCTCATACACTTTTTTCTTTACGTATTCTGTAAGTTCTATAACGTCTTTTGCAGTTGCATTTCCGATGTTCACCACAAAACCTGCATGTTTTTCCGACACCTGTGCACCTCCGACTGTGTAGCCTTTTAATCCACACTCATCTATTAATTGTGCAGTTAAAAAATCTTCTCCTCTTTTGAAAGTACTTCCTGCACTTGGCTTATCTATTGGCTGTTTTTCTCTTCTGTTATCAAGATTTTGGCATAGCTTCTCCTCTATCTTATCTTTATCGCCAGCCTGAAGTTGTAGAGTCGTATCTATTATTACGGCATTTTTATTTGAGAAAACACTGTGTCTATAACTAAATTCATGCTCTGCATTGTTAATTTCTTTTATTTCAATCTTGTCACTGTCTAAATCTATATATCTTGTACTTACAACTATGTTCTTCATCTCACTACCATAAGCACCAGCGTTCATCTTCACAGCTCCTCCAAGAGTTCCTGGAATGCCTGATGCAAATTCAAAACCAGCAAGACTATGGTCTAATAGAATCCTTGCAACTTTTGCATTTAACAAACCACTATCAAGTCTTAATGTAGTTTCATCTATAAAATCATATGTACTAGTACATATCTTCGCCACAACTCCTCTAATTCCTTCGTCTTTTACTAAAATATTGCTACCATTTCCTATAAATTTTAATGGCACTCCTATTTTTCGTGTTGTTTCGATTGTTTTCTCAATTTGTTCTACACTCTTTAATTTAACGAATATATCTGCATTTCCGCCTATTTTAAAAGTAGTATGCTTACTCATTGGTTCATTTAAGTAAATATCTTCTTTTGGTATAAAAGTTTTTAATACATCATATGTTTCTGTTATTTTTTCATTGTTCATTATAACTCACCTCTACTATAGATATATTCCTATTTTTTAAATTTATTTATTACTGGTTCTGCTATTTTCTTTAAGAAGCTCATATTTGTAAATATACAGTACGCAAGCACTATTATAAACATTATTATATTTGCAATTAAATTGTTTTTGTAATATGTGATTAGTGTTGCTACTAGCAATATCCAAAACACATAATTGAATTTTTCTTTTAAAACTATATACTCTTTTAATTTATATCTTCTGTATACAAACACAATCAAATTTGAAATTAATGTTGAAAACGATGCTGCATATATTCCGAATTTTGGTATGAATATTATGTTTATTACTATGTTGATAATTGCTGCCGCAACTGTTGTTGATCCCATTATCTTAGTATTTTTATATGCTGTAAATATTCCACCATAGAAGTTTGACATATTTGTGTAATAAATTGATATTACAAGTATTGGAATGTATTTGTATGCATCATTATAACTTGCGTCCACAAACAAAGAAAATACAAATGGCATTATTGCAATTAATCCTAATACGATTGCCTTTAAAAAGAATTTTATATCTTTGTAAATACTGTTATAATATTTTACCTTGTTATCATCTTTTAATATTTTTGCAGCCGATTCTTTCCATGCAGTAGAAAAAAATCCATAACATGTATAAATTATATTTGGAAATTTATTTGCAATAGAATAAATTCCGTTTGCTTCTGTACCACTCATTGCTGTAAGCATGAGTCTATCTGATAAGCTTATGATTATCCAAGATAAATTGTTTGGTACAAGTGGTACTGAATATCTAAGCATTTCTCTTAAAGTAGACTTGTAAAAATCTTTTCTACTTACGAACTGTGGTAAATGTAATTTTAACAAGATTATTATTGCTGTTGCACTGTTTGCGACTGTATTTGCCCATAAAAGTCCACTGACACCAAGCTTTAGGCTTACTATGAATATTATGTTTAGTACAATTGTAGAGGCTCCCAATATAAAGTTTGAGAAAGAATATAATTTTATCTTTCCAGTTCCTCTAGCCAATGCATTGCTCAATCCCAGTAAAATATTTGAAATTATAAACAATATAAATACAAATGCATATTCATAATGCATTACACCCATTATAATTCCAGCAATGGCAGTAAATATAACCGTTCCAACTAGTGTGTACGCAATTGTAGCCGTTATAACTCTTTTTTTACTCTTTAAGTCATCGGCATCGATTAAGAATCTAAACATAGACTCTTCCATAAGCAATGTTATTATTGGCAACAAAAATGTTGATAAAGTTACCAAAAAGTCATATGTTCCATACTCTGCTGGGCTTAATTTTGATGTATATAGAGGCAAAAGCAAGAAAGACACAACTTGTGTGCTTAGCTTGCCTATTGCTATTATTATAGTGTTAACTAATAATTGTTTCTTTTGATTCATTTTGCACTTCCAATTTATAAATTTTCCTTTAATATTTTATCATACAATCGTTGTATGTCAAGAATTCAGCTTCTTTATTTTCCAAGGTTTAATGTTTAGCATAACACTTGCAACCGGTATTAATGTTACTATATAGGGAATTATGTACCTCGATTTTGCCTCCCATAATATATGGAAACAAAATCCTCCTAAGAATATTGTTACCAAGAATATTAGTTCTATTGTTAATTTTTTTCTATTTTGAATTAGCACTATTATCGTCAATGTAAAAGTTAGTATTATCCAAGCTTTTTGATAGAAAGTTAAAGAACTCTTTATCCAGCTTAGATTACTCTCTTCTGTTATTCCATTGTTAAATATTGCAGAATACGTACTTTCTGCCCAAGTAGTCGTAAGCTTTTGTCTGTAAAAATCTACTGTATAAGTAGGGTGCTTTGCAAAATATTCTAATCTGTCCTTTATCTTTTCTTTGTATTCATCAGAAATATTCTCACCTGTTTTCAAGCTTCTTAATGCAGGTTCTGCAATTGTTTCATTATACCACCCATTTGCTCTAGGTCCCTCTTCCATAGCCATTAAAATATAACTAATGCTTGGATATGTTTTGCCTTTTTCTAGATTGTATTTACTAAAATAATATGTTTTTACAAGTGATGATGGTACAAATGTTAATACTAAAAACATTGCAATTACAGCAACATTTATCAATTTTTCTTTTACTTCTTTTGCTTTAAAGTCTTTGAATATATTTAATACCAAATAAATTACTGTTGCAATTACGAATATTAGAGTATTCATTCTCATCAAATATGCTATCATCGTGAGAATTGAAGCAAAAATTCCATATCTAACCTGTTTTGTATCTGTAAATTTCATCATAAAATATACAGAAAACAAACTTAATGAAAGCGCTGGAATATCCCCATACATAAATGTTGCAAGCATTGGTATTGTAAAGAATGTTAGGATTAATATAAACATTCTCGTATTATTCATTTTGTAATCTTTCGATAGTTGTTTTGTTATTTTATATAATGCCAAAATAATTAACAAATTAAAGAATACATTAAATATTCTTGGTAAAATTATCAAGTCACAGTGTAACACGCAAAATAACATATTATAAACAAATGCCAATGTAATTTGGTGTGGATATGCCTGCATGTATTGAATTAGTGGTATTCCCGCATATGTCAAATTTGGTAAGTATCTATCTGGATTATTCTCGTAAAATGTTTGTGCCAAATTTAAAACGTGTATAGAATCCGCTACTATTCCTGGTCTTACGAAAATTAACCATACTACATTTAAAATCAAATATAAAACAATAGCAATTGCCACCATCCATTTGCGCAATTTGCGTTTTTTCTCTTCATTCATTCCATTATATAAATGTTTATTTATTACTTCAGTTATAAAATAAATTAAAATTGCCGTTATAATTAGTCCTATTATATAAATAAAACTGTTAAAATTAATTGAGATTTGTTCTCCAGAATTCATGTCCGCCGTATAAACTATATTTAAAATTACTACTATTGCTAGTACGACTATTCCTAAAATTTGAATTAATTTTTTCACGATATTCTCCCTTGTTTGTTTTTTATATTTATATCAAAATATGGGGAATTTTTCAATAGTTTTTAAGAACTCTTTACAGAATAAAAAAACACCCTGTCTCAAGTTGCATTGCAACAAGAGACAGGGCTTTTAGGAGATTAGCTTTAGCAATCTTTCAACGGGGTTCCACTCAGCCAAAAGCTGAGCTTGCAGGTCTGGCAAGAACCAGTGTCGTAGCCTCTACAGCCTCTACACCCCTCTTCACGGAAGCTAACCTCGAAAAACTCGATGTTTGCTCCTTCCGGCAATGTCGTTGCACCCTCCGGGAGTCTCGGTCCAGTGTACTGAGCAACGTACAAGACGTCGCTCTCGGTCAGCTTGATGCTGACCCGGTTGGGCTTCACCTCGAACCCCAAGATGCCAGATACAACACGTGCAGTATCTTCATGCCCAATAGCAGATTCGACATCTTTTGGAATCATATCCGGAGATATTTTCTTTACCCGGACGATTCCCAGCTCCAACAAAGGTAATATGTTGATACTAAAACTGTTCGAAATAAACTTGCTCATACAAATCTCCTTTCTCGTGCCTCTCAATTCGGAGGTCTTATCGAGACATAAAAAAAATTCGGACTTTTATAGTATATCATGCTTTACATAAAAAAACAATATATATTTAACTATATTTTTATCATTAATTATAAAATTGG
>ENA-UOJD01002586-UOJD01002586.1-human-gut-metagenome-genome-assembly--contig:-P48-NODE-2586-length-14707-cov-11.343434_pt1 | contig 14707 bp, 16 predicted proteins | sample MGYA00242342_ERZ723889 | MGnify/ENA metagenome assembly ERZ723889
CATCATTAATGTCAGTTATATTAACAAGTCACCAATGTATCTGTTAAGCCAATAATTTTTACAATATTTCTAAAATTACACTTTCTTTCAATTGTAAAAAAATTGCGATTATTAATCAATACCTAACTCACCTTCAATAGCATCCAAACCAACATAAACCATAATATCTTTCTTACCCTTAGATACTTTGATCATTGTTGGCGTTCCTGAAATTGCCAAATCATTCTTTGTTGTTGTATAAACTTCTCTTTCATCTGATTCTTCTGCCCAAAGAATATCCTTCTTCTTTGAAACACCCTTATCAGATTCTTCTTTTGCTTCTGTAATATCTGCAAAATAAATATTTTTCTTTTTTATTGCTTCCAACTTTTCAAACATATGAGCCTCTGTCTCTTTGCAAAAACCACAATCATCTTTATACATGTAAACATAATAATCAGCATTGTCAGCCGCAAAGATACTTTTCTTATCCAAAGAATTTTCAATTGTACGTTTTTTAAACCAATCAGTACTCATTAAAGCATCTACTTTTAGTTCTAACTCTTCATCCGAATCTATACTTGAATATCTATTTAAATCATACTTAACACTATCTGTCACTTCTTTTAAATCATCCCTTAAACTAATAATCTCTCTTTGTTGATAAACAAGTCCAGAAGCCATTAAACAAAACACAATTATTAGGCCTACAAGAAAAAGTCTATTATTTCGTTTTAAGCTCTCAACATTTGAAGTATCATCATTCTTTTGTTTCTCTACATCCATAAATCTTTTCTCCATCCAAATAAACTATACATATGAAGTTTCAAAAATCCACTAATCAATAACTTTTCCTTCAATTATAAGATACTCAAATCTAATATAAGATACTCAAATCTAAAATTAATTTATTTTTCTACTACACAAGTGACCGTGTTTTATAAATATATTTTATAGTGTTAATGGTAGATTAAATTTTTTAATAATAGACCAATGTCCCATCGCACAACTGAGTAAATCTATCATATTCTATAACTTCCCCATTAAAATATGTCAAATTATTCTTATTTTTTGTTGCCATAAATTCTCTATGATCATCAATTTTAATATGAGCTACTTGAATGGAATCGTACAAATTAGCTCCACATGCCGACTTAAATTTTTCTTCATCATTATAATCTGTATAAGATATTGGATTATCCTCAATTTTACTAAAATAGGTATAATCTTTGTCTTTAAGTTTTACATAATATTTTTCTCCACCTTCATCTACATTTCCAATCACTGCCCAATCATTTCCATCTTCATCTTCCTTCTGAACTGGATGCACAATAATTCCATCTAATGTTCCTTTTGTACCACCTGTACCAGAATCACCAAGCCACATCTGAAAATTTAATACACAATCTGTTTTATCATTATCAAAAGGAGAATTATACAGTGGCATATAACTAGTATGTAATTTATTAAAAAAAACTTTCTCGTCTATTCTGTAAGCACATTGTTCGCTTTTTATTTTCCATGTTTTTCCAGATTCTGTAATCTTTTGATCACTCGATATTTTTCCATCTGCTTCAACCAACTTGTATTTATCATTCATAATTTTATTAACAACCGTATAACTTCCGACCACAGCAGTTGCAGCAACTGCAGCTCCCGCTACCACTTTCCACATGCCACCAGTCATTAACTTAGCAGCTTTTTCGTTCACAAACATAACTTTTTTCGTGTAAGTTCCTTTTTCTAAAACTTCACACTTAGAATATGCATTTCTTAGATGATTTCTCTTTGCTTCTTGAACTAATTCATCCTCTGTATTCGTAGTAGCTTCTTATGAATCTGAGGTTCAATTGTATCTGCTTTAACTTTCATTACAACACCATCCACAAATGCTTTTGCATTGAATGATGGAATTGTCTTTAATTCCTGATCTAGCATCCAAGCAAGGAATGGTAATGGTGCAACAGTATAGAAACTCTTGTTCTGACTTCTTAATTCTTCAATCATATCTTTGATAGATAGCTTTGCACGTCGAATCCAGCTTTTAACTGTATTTTCTTCCACTTCCATCTGTTCAGCAATCTCTTTTGTAGTCAACTGCTGATACATCTGCATCATTAAGGCAAATCTTTGATTGTCAGGTAATTTATCCAGACACCCTTTTAAGCCTTCTGCAATCAGTTCTGTATTCATGTTAGCTTCAGGATTAAACGCTACAGAATCATCTGCAATAGATTCTTCATAGTTATCTCTAAAGTCTTCACTGTCTAATTCGCTAAATGTATTTGTTTGATAATCTTTATTTTTATGTGCTCTAAAATAATCACGAATTGAATTATTTAGGATTGTATACATCCAAGGTGCAAACTTATCATCATCTTTTAATTGATCTAGCTTTTCAAAAGCCTTTCTCATACTATCCTGAGTAATCGTTTGTGCTTCATCCTGAAATTTACTTTGGATATGTTTTACTATAAATCCTTTCAATAGCTGACTCATCTGCAAGTCTAGCCTGTTGTATCCATTCTTTTGGAATATCTGGTAAACTTCTGTTCATAACTTTCACTTCCTTAACTTAATTTCTGAACTGCTTCTATTTTAGGCAAAGCTGATTCGACCACTACAATCAACGGTAAATGAATTATAGATATTAGTATCGCGTTTTCTACTAAATTGTGGATACTTTTCTTTTGCGTATGTACCACAAACTCTATTTGCAAAGTCTGTTGAGTCTGTTCCGGTACCTCGGTTTTTTAATACTACATCATCTGTGATAAATGAAAGATATTCATTTTCTCCCTCTCGAATCAGAACATATGTGTGCCATGTTTTTAAGAGTCCCCAATATTCCGTTTCTCCCGTTTCTTTGTTTTTAATAGAGACTATTCTATCAATAGATACTGTTGTTACAGGTTCGCCGACTTCATTTTCATCTTCATCTTTTGCAATTGTTCCTCTTGTCATGATAAGTCCTGAATCTTCTCTTGTAACAGTCGTTTTATAAATCTTGTATTCATCCACAAGCATGTCATAGATTCCTGGTTTATAATCGTAAACTGTTTCTTCTGTTTTCTTTTCTTCTTTTGGCTTTTCCTTTTCAACCTTCTTAACAGTATCCTTCGCTGTCTTGTGATTATTCGACTGCTGAACAACTGTTTGGTTTTGGCGACTTGGTTCATCTTTGCTAAAAGCTGATGACACGCCCATCACAACTCCACCAGCGATAAAAACCGCCATAGCTCCTGCAATTGCTTTTCCGGCTGTAGTCGAAAGGAATCCTTTTTCTCCGCTTTGGATAGCTTTGAATACTGTAGATTTAAAGTTGCCATCATTCATAGAAGGCATTCCACTTTGCTTTGAATAAGTATGTGATGGTTCTTTTTTAATCATAGCAGCATCCTTGAAAGAATCTTTTGCACTCTTTAAAGCTTTCACGACATAATCAAGTTCGCATGCTTTGACTTCTGGAATATTCTTCAATTCCTGATCTAGCATCCAAGCAAGGAATGGTAATGGTGCAACAGTATAGAAACTCTTGTTCTGACTTCTTAATTCTTCAATCATATCTTTGATAGATAGCTTTGCACGTCGAATCCAGCTTTTAACTGTATTTTCTTCCACTTCCATCTGTTCAGCAATCTCTTTTGTAGTCAACTGCTGATACATCTGCATCATTAAGGCAAATCTTTGATTGTCAGGTAATTTATCCAGACACCCTTTTAAGCCTTCTGCAATCAGTTCTGTATTCATGTTAGCTTCAGGATTAAACGCTACAGAATCATCTGCAATAGATTCTTCATAGTTATCTCTAAAGTCTTCACTGTCTAATTCGCTAAATGTATTTGTTTGATAATCTTTATTTTTATGTGCTCTAAAATAATCACGAATTGAATTATTTAGGATTGTATACATCCAAGGTGCAAACTTATCATCATCTTTTAATTGATCTAGCTTTTCAAAAGCCTTTCTCATACTATCCTGAGTAATCGTTTGTGCTTCATCCTGAAATTTATTTGTTGCTCCCAAAGAATAATACGCAATCGTATATGCCTTTGGATATGTTTTACTATAAATCTTTTCAATGGCTGACTCATCTGCAAGTCTAGCCTGTTGTATCCATTCTTTTGGAATATCTGGTAAACTTCTGTTCATAACCCTTTTAACCCTTTCCTATATTTTGTGTTTTTTCTTCAGCAATCTGTACAAGTGGCTTTGTAAATTCTACATATTCCTGAAAGATTTTTTGAATTGTTTTGACATCTTCTATATCAAAATATGTCATGCCGTTCTTTGCGGTAATGCTTAGAACATCTTCAATTGTTAGATATTGGTATCCTTCTACAATATAGCCAAACCAGAAATCATCTTCTACAATTCCGGATTGAATTGCTTCTTCAGGGATACCCTTGCAAAATGATTATAGCACCAGATGCACATGTCATAAAATATGTATTTGCATCACATTCTGATATGTAAGCTACTGTTCCAGGTGGTGCTTCTTGCCATTTACTTTTCAAGATTCTGATCTTTGCAGACATCGAATCACTCCTCTGATTTTTTCTAGATCTTCATTCGAAATTCTAGTGTCATGATATGTAAGAATTGTATTATGGAATTCATTTTCACTTCTTAAAACAATCCCTGAATCTGTATTCACACTTTCAGAACTCGTAAATACTACATATGGATTTACATAACAGTGTAAGCCTTGATCTTTAAGAATAGATGAAAGTAGATATGTCTGAAATTTTGCTTGTTTGACTGGATTTTTGATTGTATTTTCATACGATTCACCAGCTGAACTTGTTTTGATCTGTGTCCAAGTTGAATCATTTTCATTTCCAACGATACGCCCCTTATAATTTTTAACCTCTCCTAAAAAGATTCCATACTTTGATACAACAAGTGTGTCGATTTCTGTGCGTTTACCATCTTTTTCAAGTGGAATATTATTGTAAGATATATATTCTGCTGGCAATGAATTTAAAGTATAAGATACAAGCTCCTCTCCATATAAACCTGCAGAGATTGTTTTGTATTTTTTCCACAAGACATCGCCTATTCCGGCAATAATAATTCCGCTTACCGCCAAGACCGAAATAATTCCATCCATACTTTGTTGATAGTTATAAGCTGCATCAAATTGACTTTGCCATGCTTCACTTCCTAAACTAGCTGTAACTTGTGGTCCAAAGACCATCTTAGCTCCACCATATAAAAATAATCCAAACCCAATAACAACTAGGATGAGTCCCCATGTTTTGTATAAATTTGCCTGTTTTCTTCTTGATTCTAACGAGTATTTGTTTGTATTCATATTCCTGTTCTCCTTTTACCTATATTTTATTCTCTTTTTTTAATTGTTTAAATTTTTTAAAACATTCCATTTCCAAAATCATTAAAGCTACTTCCATTATCATAATTCCAAGAATTTCCAGTGCTGCAATCATATCCTCCAAACTCAAATGGTGTTGCGGCTTTTTCTGCTTCTCTAGTACACATTTCTAATGATTGACGGCTAAAATCATCATCCCAATCAAACTTTGAACGCTTATAAGCTCTTTTTGTTCTTCTAAACGCTCTTTTCAACTTAATTAAAAACACAATCCCAAAAATTAAAATTCCCAATTCATTCATTTTCTTTACCTCCATGGCATTGAAGCCTTTTTTATTTCTTTCACTATACTTAACGTTACTAATTCATCAAAAGTTGCATATTTTCAAAATTTTTTTCTACAGGATGCTGTCCATCAATAGTTTGAGGAAGATTTCGAATCCATTTTTGTAATGTCTTAGAAGTCTTGTCTGGATGTAAGACATATTTTGCTATCGCATCCGCAAACGTTTCTTTCATACTGTCATAACATGCTTCTCTGCCAAATCCACATACATTGAATTGTTTTTCTTTTAAAGGAGTAAGATCAACATCTGCTCGATTACCAATAGAATTCAAATTGTAATAGATATGTGCAAATTCATGTAATAATACTTTTTCATATAAATCGACTCTATCCGAACATAAATATACGGTTCCAGAATAATTGTTTTTCTCAACAATTGTATTAGCACATCCAGCAATCTGCTTTGGCATATTTTCTGATTTTAAATCTTTTTTTAAATATTCGTCCATAACTTTTCGCGAACAAAAATGAATCGAAGTTACATTTTTTAATAAGCCAGGAACATTACAAGACGTTTGTAAAGCTTCCTTAAACAAGTCATATCTTTCTTTTTCTATTTTGTCATTTCCCTCAATATAGATTGGTGGAAATCCCTCCATATGAATCTCTTGATCCATCATCATTTCGACACCTTCACCTGTTTTAATCGCATTCGCCTTTAAAATAGATAACTGATTGTAGCCAATTATTCCTAAAAACGATAGATCTAGCACCATCAAAATTTTCAACACTTTTCTAATAACTGAAGTCTTCATCTTCATATTCCTATGTCCTTTCTAGCATCAATGCCTTTTTTATTCCTTTCACTCTACTTAACGTAACATTATTAGAAAAAGTTGCAGAAGTTTTAAAAAAAATTTAAAACTTTATAAAAAGACTTCCCCACTATCGAGAAAGTCTTGTATTGCAAAGATTATTTACGTTCTTTACGACGTTTTGCTCCAACAATTCCTAATCCTGTTAAAGCAGCACCCATTGCAGAAATTGAAGCAGCACTGTTTCCAATAGCTACACCTGTATTTGGAACATCCGAAGTTGTCTTAACATCAGATGGCTTGCTTTCTGTAGTTTCACCTTTGTTAGTTTCATTCTTGTCTGTTGATTCATACAAGTAATCACTTAACGCTTTCATGGCTTCTACATGGTTTGCTTCTGCTTTTGCCAAGTTTGATTTAGCTGTCAAATATTCGTTGTATTTATCATTGTAAGCAGTATTTTTAGCTTCTAAATCTGTTTTCAAGGCTTGAGCTTTATCAACTTCTACCTGTAAAGCACTCAACTTAGCTGTTAGAATTTCGTTTCCAACTGTTGAGATATCGGCTTTAGAACCGTTCATCAATACGTCTTTCAATACAGCTTTGACATTTTTCAATGGAGCAGCTTTAGCATCTACTTTAGCCTTTTCGTTTGCAGTTGCTTCGATGTCAGCTGTCAATGCTTCGATGCTTTCATCTGCTTTTGCTTTTTCGGCTTCTTTAGCAGTGATTGTATTCGCTAATTTTGCGATATCCGTTTCTAATGATTCGACTTGTGCGGAAGCTGTATTGTATGTGTCAACAGCTTTTTTAGCTGCGTTTCTCAATGCATCTTTCTTGCTCAAGTTTTCTTTAGCTGTTGTCAAACGTTTGTTCGCATCATCTGAAGCAGTTTTTGCATCATTGAATACGTCAGATGCTTTCTTGTGTTCATCTGTTGCTGTATCGAATGTGTCTTTTAACTGCGCTTTTCTATTTTTAGCTTTTGCTAAAGCATCTTTTGCATCTGCTAAATTCTTTTCAGCTTTTTCTGTATTTGCTGTCCAGTTGTTGATTCTATCATTCAAAGTATTCACTTTATTCTGAGCTTCTTTAGCTTGAGCTTTTGCTGTGTTCACATTTACTGAAGCTGTTTGACGCGCATTTTCTTTAGATGCTAATTCTGCTTTTGCACTGTTCAAAGCATTTTCTGCATTTGTTCTAGCAGTTTTTGCTTCTTCGACCTTTTGATTAGCTGCTTTTGTGTTTTGTACAGCTTGGTTGTAAGAAGCTGTTGCCTGATTTACACGATTCTGTAATCCAGCACGTTCGTTTTCTTTTGCAGTTTTCTGGTTCTGTAAAGAAGTTAATGCGTTTTTCTTAGCGTTCAATAAGTTAAGAGCGTTTGTTACAGCTGTGTCGTCTTTTGTAGTATTTCCACTTGCATTGTTTACAGCGTTCTGTAAAGTTTTGTGCTGAGTATCAACAGATTTCAAGCTGTTGTAGTAGTTGTTGAATGATTGTTCAAATTCAGATACAGTCATTTGAACTTCGTGATTTACATCAGTTACCTCATCCAAAAACTCCTGACAATGAGCTGTTGAGAACAGGCCATTTGTTCCAACTGCATACCCTGTCACAGTAAATCGCTTTTCAACAATGTTTTTATAGTGGCCAACATCCGAGAATTTGTGATTTCCAGCCAAAAATTCAGCCTTTTCCTGATCATACCAGCCGCGGAATGGGCTTCCTGCTGTGTTCGCATTTCCATATCCCCATGCAAGGTTTTCACCTGTTGCATATGTTCCTGAGTGGCTCATTTTTACTTTTGCTCGATTTGCGTTTACTTGAGCAATTGCCATCAGCCATGTGCTGACCTTTAATTCGGAAAGTCCTTCTTTTTTTCGGATTTCATTACACTCTTTCATATACGCAATAGAAGCCTGCATATTTTCTAAGCTTGTAGCATCATCTTTTTGTCCCATATTTGTATAAGATGCCAAATTTGCTTCTGCCGGACTTGAACTATTTTTATCAAAAATACAATCTATTGACTCTCCAACACCGATAGAATCAAAATATCCTCTACTTCCTTGATTCAATCGAGCCAATTCCGTAGCATACTTCGCTTCAAAGTCGGCTAAATTCTTTTTAGCTTGTTCCAATGGAGACATTGTCGAGTTAAAATCGTTTAAAGCCTTATCATAAGCTGTTTGAGCCTGATTTACTTCATTCTGAGCTGTTGCAATCTTAGCATTCAATTCTTTGATTGCTGCTTCGTTCTTTTCTTTTTCGGCATTTGCTGCATCTAAAGACTCTTTTGCTGATTGTTCTTTAACTTTTGCGTCATTCAACTTATTTTGTGCATCTGTTACAGCCTGTTGAGCATTCGCCAAATTTGTCTCGGCAGTTTCCTTTGCGGTTTTTGCCGTTTCATAAGCTAAGTTTGCAGAAGCCAATGTATTTTCAGCGTCTGTCTGTTTTTGCTGTGCAGTCTGTAAATCTGCTTTGGCTGTTTCTAATTCAGCTTTTGCGGTTTCCATTCCATCTGGATCTGTCATAGAATCTAATAAAGCCTGAGCAGAATCCACAGCCGTTTGTTTTTCCGTTACTTCAGTTGTTGCACTTTCGTAATCAGTACGAGCCTGATTCAAAGCATCTTCTTTAGCTGTCAAATCACTTTGAGCAGTATCTAAAGCCGTTTGAGCCTCATCAGCTTCCTTTTGTGCTGTGTCTGTTGCTTCCTGAGCCTTTGTGGCATCTCCAGTTGCCTGATTATATTCTGTTTCAAGTTCTTCTGGAGTCTTCATAGCTGCCAATTGATTTTGTAAGCCTTCTAATTCAGCCTTTTTGTTAGCTAAATTGACTTCTGCTTCATTTTTAGCCTGCTCTGCTTCTTGAGAAGTTTTTTGTTCTGCATTCAAATTGACTGTCATTTGAGCAATCTTAGCTTCTAAATCTGCAATTTCGTTCAATAACGGTTGTAGACTTTCATCAATTACACCATTCAAAGCATCGTAGCCTGTTTGTACTACTGTGTTTTGAGCAGTATAAGCTTGGTTTGCAGTTCCTACTTCTTGTTTTGCGGCCTCAGCTTCTGCATTTTTTGCGTCTGCTTCTCTTTGAGCAGCGTCTACTTTTTCCTGAGCTTCTTTAATTTGTGCTTCTAACTGCTCCTTTTTAGAAGCTTCCTTTTGAGCTTGCTTTGTCTCTTCTTTTGAAGACGTATCTTCCTGAGCACCTTTTGCGTAAACTGTACTTAAGTTTCCCGCAACTCCTTGTGCTGCTGTAAAGCCTACCAAAGCGGTAACTAAAATCTTTCTTTTGCTGTTTTCTTTTGTCATAAGTATCTTCCTACCTTTCCTTTTTTTCTTGTGACTTATAATTAGGAGGTTTTTTATTACCTTCACTAGCTTTAACGTAACTAGTCAAAAGAAAGTTGCGAAAAAATTTATTTTTTTTTAGTTGATTGTCAAAACAGAAAAAAAGAGACAATTCTTTTATGAGAATTGCCTAATTATTTATATAAAACATGAATGTGAATTACTACATCTTTTGAAATTCTTTCATGTATTCCACAAGAAAATCAGCCGTAGCCTCAACCATCTCTTTACCCCATTCATATGTCGCATATTTAGGATGATCCTTGCCAAACCAGCCATTATCACTACTTAAACGATTGCTTCTAGGAACAGGAATATCTACACCTTTAAAGTTAACCGTTTGAGCATTAGAAGCTGTTAAAGATGGAGTAAAAACCTTTAATGTTGAATCTCCAATCTTATCCTTCTGTACTAGACTTTCATCCACATACAACATAGCGGCCGTTTCCTGACCTGCACCATGGCCTCCAGCCCATTTTGGATTAATTTTTCCAGCAATGGTCCACCAATCAAAAATCGTACCCACAGCTCCCTTTTTATATAAATGACGACACACTTTACTTAGTGCATGACTATTTCCTCCATGTCCATTTAAAAATACAAAGTGTCTAGCACCACAATCATAAAGTCGATCACTAATTCTTTCCATGACCATCTCTAATAAATCACTACCAATTGATATTGTACCTGTATATTCTGTATGAAAATCCGCATCTCCATAAGGCAATGTTGGACAAATCAATACATCACTCTGTTTTTCTACAAGCTCTAATATCTTGTTGGGAATCATAGTATCGGTTCCTAATGGATTATGTATTCCATGATTTTCTGTACTTCCCGTTGTCAGAATCACCATATCATGATCCTTAAAATATTCTTCACAATCTTTCCAACTCATTCTTTCTAATCGCATAACTTCACTTCCTATCTTTATATATGTATAATACTCCTAACGAAAGGAAAATTTCTATGGATATTCAAATTTTATTATTTATACAAGAAAACATTCGTCACTATATACTCACACCATTCTTCACTTTGATCACAAACGAATATTTTTTATATGCAATTTTAGTAGTCGTATTAATTTATATGTTTAAGAAAAATGACCAAACTCGAAAACTCGCAAAAGAAACAATCATTGCCTTTTTAATTTGTACTGTATTATTCATTGTATTAAAGCTCATATTTCAAAGACCTAGACCCTTTGATGCATTTAACGAACTTATTCCATTAGTGGATAAACCTAGTGATTATTCATTTCCATCTGGACACACCGCATCTGCCTTTATTTGTGCCTTTATGGTATATGATGGGCTTCCTAAGAAGTATAGTATTCTGGTTTTCATACTTGCAATCCTTGTTGCGTTTTCTAGACTCTATGTAGGCGTCCATTATCCAACGGATATTCTTGCAGGTATTATTCTTGCGTACATTGTTTATAAATTCATGAAAAAGACTATGTCAACTAAATGACATAGTTTTTTTGTGGGCGTATAATAAAAACAGATATAAAACGAGTTAACATTACACAAAGAAAAGGAGGATTATTGTATGTTACACGAAGTATCTTTTTCATCTTATAATGAACGCGATCAAGTGCAAGGTTGGATTTATGTTCCTGCATGCAAACCGAATGGAATTGTTCAATTGATCCATGGATTTGGCGAACACTCAAGACGCTATATCCATATGATTTCGGCTTTTCTAGATGCTGGTTATATTGTAGCCGCTGATGATCATGTAGGTCATGGAAAAACCGCAATGGCGAATAATGTCTGGGGTGACTGGGGAGATAAAGGATGTCACACCATGATGGAAGATGAACACACATTAAAGAAAATTGTATGTGAGAAGTATCCAAATTTACCTTACTTCTTATTTGGTCACAGTATGGGTTCATTTATCACAAGAGATTTTATCGCAAAATACGGAAACGAATTAAATGGTGCAACAATTTGTGGTACAACAGGCATTTTCCGTGGTGCTAAAGAAGTTAAAGAAAAATTGAAAGAAATCATTGATGCAGGCCACGGTGAAGAGTCTGATCCAAATATTGTAGGCTCACTTATGGGCTGGATGTGCGAACGTTGTGGTGAAGTTCAAATTGGAAATGAATGGATTTGCCATGATCCATATGTACAAAAGGACCATGCACAAGATCCTTTTGATGCCTTTACAAGACCCACAAGCAATCGTTCCATTTATGACTTTATCCAAATGATGCTTGTGATTGAAGGAACTCAATGGGCCAAAAAAGTACCTACAAAATTACCTATTTATAATATTGCTGGTGATCAAGATCCAGTTGGTGAATATGGTCTTGGAGTATGTCAAGTCAGTAACTGGCTTGTAGAAACTGGACATCATGTCACTACTAAACTATATTCTGGCTATCGTCACGAAATTCATAATTATGCAGAAATCAAAAATGAAGTGGAAGCCGGAATCATTGAATTCATGAATTCAAATCTTTAGAGGTGTAATTCAATTTACACCCTTTTTCATTAAAGGAGATACCTATGTTTAAGACAATGCGAAGATTTAAACAACAATTAAGCCAAGAAAAATGTATTGAAATACTTACCAATGAACCTCATGGAGTACTATCTTTGATCAGTGATACAGGATATCCCTATGGTTTTCCTATCACACATTGGTACGATGAAAAGACTGGAAACATTTATTTTCATGGTGCAAAAGAAGGACACAAGATGGATTGTTTAAAACAATGCGATAAAGCTAGCTTTTGCGTCATGGACAAAGGTTTTAAAAAAGATGGTGAATGGGCTGTTCATTATCAGAGTGTAATTGTATTTGGAAAAATCAAGTTGGTTGATGATCCAAATAAAGTCAAAGAAATATGTACTAAGCTCTGCCTAAAATTTACTAACGATCAAGATTATATTGATCATGAATTAAAGTATTCAGGACCTAGTGTGCAATGTTTTAAACTTATCCCTGAATATATGACTGGAAAAAACATAAAAGAATCTTAATTGAGTTTCATGTCCTTCAATGTTACTATTAATATAATAAAGTTGAGGAATTATTATGGCAACACAAGCAACATTAGAACAATGGGAAGAGCTATATGATTTAGCTATCGAAATCACCAAATTAAAGCCTTGGAACACTTATTGGGACATGGATTTAATTGCGGTAGAAACAAAGAAAAATGAAGAACCCAACTTCGTATCAATTATGGGTAAAGGTGGCACTTGCACAGGTATCAGTGTCTATCGTGGCATGGAAGGATATAGTGATTTTTGTCAAATCAGCAATGACGACTATAACGTACCTGCAACATTTGTGATGTCTGATCAAAACTGCATTACTTGTTATTGGGGAAACCGTGATGAAGTAGATGATGATATGTATTCTATTATCAAACAATTAGGTCTTCGATTCCGTGGAAATGGAAACTGGATCTATTTCAAAACTTTTGAAAAGAAGAGTTTTCCTAGTCTTCCAAATTATGGTGAAGTTAAGATGTTGATTGAAACCTACAAGGGATTGATTGAAACACTTAAACATGAAGAATACCAAGAATCTATTTTTGACAAAGGTGATATTATCTATACCCAAAAAGATGAAGGCAATCATTGGTTTTCTTATACCGTACCTAGACCCATGGAACCAGAACGATATAATACGATTCTTGTCAACGATTCAAATCTAATTGATTATTTTAAAAATATGGATGACTCAGATTTAGAACTTGCCATCGACATGGATTATATGATGGTTCCTACAAATGATGCAGGTTTTGAAAGACCTATCAATCCATTGGCATATATTGTATTTGATTTAAGAAATGATCAAATTTTACACTTTGATTTAATTCACCCAGATCAAGAGGATTATGAAGTCATCATGAATAATTTTTTGGGGGTCATCGAACATTTTGGTAAACCTAAACATGTATATGCTAGAAATCCATACATTCTAAATTGGCTTGATTTTATTTGTGAGAAATTAGATATTCCTCTAGTCGAAGATGATTTAGAGGAAATCGATGATATATTTAATATGTTAAAACATATGGATATGGAGTAATGAAATGAAAAAGAAACTACAAAAACAAATGGATTCCATGATGGAAATGACAATGGACGCAATCACAAACAATAAGAAATTAGTGCCTGCATTAAATGAATTATTCAAATATGCACCAAAAGATGAAAAATCTCAATTTATCTTACTTCACGAAATTGCCAATCAATATCTACATGAATTGTTAGATATTGATTCCGAATTCCATGATTACTCTTTTGAAGAAGGTATAAAAATTTGTATTGAAGAAAAAACGGACTATTTAAAGGAAAGATTTCAAATTTGTACCATTCAATTTCAATTGGAAGATATCACAAGAACCATCACACTCCCTAAAAGGCTACCATTAGCGGATATGACATATTTTTTAATGTCAAGCTTAGATATCGCATGTTACTATGACTTTATGATCAATTGTGAAGGCATTGATTATTCATTAGAAGAAATGCAAATGTGTTCCATTGCCGATTTATGTTTAGAAAAAAATGACATGTTCTTACTATCCTTCTTCAATTCTGAAACGGATGAATTCTTTCCAGTGACAGGAAAACTCATCAATGAAGAACTAAATAATAAAGAAATCGAATTAGAGCGCATTCATGTACTTGAAGCTAAAAACGATGGTCCTTGGGTAGATGAAAATGAGCATCGCACTTTAGAAGAACAAAATGATCAATTAGTTTCTGGATTCTTCTTTAATAAGATGTTCTATGAAAGACCCGATCTATTTGAAGAATTAGAAAATGGTAAAGACATCGAAGAATTGCTTTTTGAAATGATTGATGAAGAATTAAATGATGATGTATTTGATACAGATTTATTAAGGCTTAACTAGCAATTTGGTGACTTTGCTATAATTCTTCTTTTTATCACT
>ENA-UOJD01002591-UOJD01002591.1-human-gut-metagenome-genome-assembly--contig:-P48-NODE-2591-length-14696-cov-11.704597_pt1 | contig 14696 bp, 14 predicted proteins | sample MGYA00242342_ERZ723889 | MGnify/ENA metagenome assembly ERZ723889
TTTCACCATAGATGCTGGGTAACATAACAATTCCTCCATTCGAAATGAACTGACAAATTAGAATGATGTGGGAAGCGCGGCAGCGTGTTCCGATCGCGCAAGTGCCAAACACTTGCGGCGGTCAAAACCGCGGCAGCAGATGCATTCATTCTGCACACGGTATTCCATGCACCGATGCATCTTCTTTCTTTTTCCGTCCTTCTTTTCTCGTTCTGCTGTATAGTTTATCCTTTCCTCTTGCAAAAGCAAGAAACTGTCGGTACAATAAAGAAAGAATTTGTTGTGCCAAAAGCACAAGATTGGAGGAATATACCGCATGGGCGAAGCAACATGGGAAATGTGCAGCGCCGAAACGCTGCTTGAACAGTTCTTTGCGCAGGACGATCTCGGAAAGCTCACCGTCAGCACGGGCGAACTTCTGGGCTGCCCGCTTCTGGTGCTGGACGACACCTTCCACGTCGCGGCGCACTACCTGCCGCTCGGCTTTTCCGATGCGCTCTTTGAAACCGCCGTGCGCCGCGGCGAGATCTCCTATGAGGCCGGCGCGATCATCAGCGAAAATGCGATGCTCACAGCCGGTTGGGCGGACTATGTCCAGCTGGCAGATAGCCCCTACCGGCGGCGTTTTGCGCCGCTCGTCAGCGCAGGCGTGCGCCTTGGCTGCCTCATCTGCGTAGATACGGACGGGCACCTGGAAAAGATCCCGCCGCAGACCTGGGAGCTGGTGGAGCACATTCTCTCCAAGCAGATGTTTGTGGAGGCAAGCCACCAGGACAAGCTCTTTGAAACGGCGGAGGACATTCTCATGCACCTGCTGGACGGTGGATTTTCCTCCGCCGCGCATTTTCAGCTTCAGGCCTCCGGCACCTATCTTGCGGACTTTCACCCGTGCGCCTTCGCCCTCATCGACCTTGAGACCTACCACAGCGCTTACATGGGAAAGCGACACTTAAAGGAGGAACTGGAAGCACAGATTCCCGACAGCCACCCCTTTTTATATAAGGGCGATGTTTTCCTCTTCCTGCACCGCGAGGGGGACGGCGACATTTTTTCCGAGCTTGCGGAGGAATTTCAGCTCAAGATCCTCATCTCCGCGCCGATCGACGACCTTTTCACCCTCCCGCAGCTCTACCGCACGGCGCGCGAGGCACTGGAGCTGATGAAGGATGCGCGCTTCCACGGTGAAGCCGTCTGCTCGGCGCAGCAGCTGCGCACGCCGCTGCTGCTGAAAAATCTGGAGGGCCGGGGTGACCTTGTTTCGCCGGAGCTTCGCCGCCTTGCCGTTCACGACCGCGAAAAAGGCACGCAGTACTGTGAAACGCTCTACCATTACCTCACCTGCTGCCACTCGCTCATCAAAACCAGCAACGCGCTCTACACCCACCGCAACACCGTGCTCTACCGCATCCGGCGCTTGCAGGAGGATTTTCTCATTCCGCTGGAGGATCCGTCCCAGCACGCCGACCTGCTGTTGGGTGTGTCGCTCATTTTGTTTGATACCAAGGGGCCGGACTTTTTCCTGCGCACACCGAAAAATGAAGCATAAAACCGGCGCGATCACGCGCCGGTCAGATAGAAAAGGATGATAATATGAAAGAAAACAGAAAGCTTTTGAGAGAAGTCCTCAAGGATATCCGCCACGACATGACGGATGAAGAGGTGCTGAACCTGCTGGCGGACAGCAAGATTTCCGAAAATCTCGCAGGCGAAAAGGAAAAATACACCATCGGTCAGCGGGCGGCGGACGCCATCGCGAAATTCGCGGGCAGCTGGGCGTTCATCTTTGCCTTCACCGGCGTGCTGATCCTCTGGATGCTCGTCAACACGCTGCTCGCGGTGAAGGCCTTCGACCCCTATCCTTTCATTCTGCTGAACCTCGTGCTCTCGTGCGTCGCGGCCATTCAAGCGCCGCTCATCATGATGAGCCAGAACCGGCAGGAGGAAAAGGACCGCCGCCGCGCGGAGAACGATTATAAGGTCAACCTCAAAACGGAGATCATGATCGAAGACCTCTACGACAAGGTAAATGCCATTCTCGCCCGGCAGTCAGCACTCGAAAAGCATCTCGCGGAGGAGAGCAAAAAGGCAGAAGTCTCTTCTGCGCAAGCCCCCACCGAAAACAAATAAAAGCCGGAGGAGATCAATATGTCGCAGCTGTCATTGAACTGCTTTAATCGGCTGAACGATGCATCTGAGATCACAGGTTTGCCATAGGGTCTGCCCCTCGTTCTCCCATTCAAACAGCGCAGGAAGGGCGCGAGGCACATACCATACTGAATGCTTTCAAGCCACAGCGGGTCGGCTGACACGTCAGAAAATGTGACTTCCGCAGCGGACGCGGAGACTGCTGTCATCAGCAGTAACAGAAACGGCCGGACATCATTTGCTAAGCATTGACGTCCGGCCGTTTCTTGTTGCAGTAAGTAGTGGGCCTTAATTCGTCTGTGTAAAAGTCTTAATAGGTGCTGGGTACATCGACCTCGCTGGCGGCTTCCATCTTGAACTTGTTCATAGCGGCCTTGGCCTCGGGAATGTTGAGCTTGTTGCTGTTCTTGCTGGACATAATGATTTTCTCCTTTTCCTACAATTGTTTTGTTTCACGGATCGCAAAGGGTCTTGCGCTTTGGGTATCGCAAGGGTAGTTTGGCTCAAAGAAAATCGGATATACAGGTTTTCTGTTGGTAAGTTTTTCAGCGTGCATTCACACAGGAAGCGAAATTTGACAATCGTTTTTCTTTCCACTATAATTTATGATAAATCTTGCAGGATCCGGAGGTACTTATCCTATGATCTCTCCCGATAACCGCCGCTACGCCTACGGCAAGGCGCAGCTCATCGAAGTCATCTGCCAGCTGCGCTTCCCCACCATTCTTTCGATCGACACGCGCGAACCCGCCGACTTTCAGGAGACGGTGCGCGAAGCCTTCCCGCGCTACCAGTGCCAGGTGGAAACGATCCCCGGCGTGAACGGCGCGCCGAATAGAACCATCAACAACCACACATTTCTCTCCGAGGACGGCGGCTACAAGCTGAGTCTGACGAAGGATTTCATTGCTCTTTCCACCATGCGCTACACGAACTGGGAGGATTTTGCCGCCCGTCTCGACGAACCGCTGGGGCAGTTCATCAAGATCTACCGTCCCAACTGCTTCGACCGCGTAGGGCTCCGCTTTGTCAACGCTTTTTCGCGCGAGCAGCTGGGTCTTGCCGGCCGCCGCTGGAACGACCTTCTTCAGCCGCCGTACCTTGGTGTGCTCGATGAGGACGAGATCGACGAAGAAAGCGTTGTCAAATGCTCGGTCGACGTCGAGCGCAAGCTCGACGCGCTTGCGGCGCTCAAGCTGCACGCAGGCCCCGGCTTTGTGCAGCGCAACATCAGAAACGGCAATCGCGTGCAGCAGGTGCAGGAAAAGGAAGTGCGTTTCATCTTCGATCAGGACGTGTACTCCACGGCCAAGGTGAAGGTTCCCGCCGTGGCAGAAACGCTCAACGCCCTGCACGCGCACGCTGACAGCGTCTTTTCCGACGCGATCACCACCGTGCTCCACGACGCAATGGAGCCGGAATATCTGTAAAAGCGATGTGATTTGAGTTTTGGCAAAGAAAACACATGAACTGGCGCTATGCGGCGTGCTGTGCGCGCTGTCGGTCGCCTTTCTCTGGCTGAGCGGCATCCTTCCGCTTTCCACCTACTTCTGGCCGATCCTCGCCTCGGCGGCGCTGCTGCCCGCGCGCGAGGAATGCCGCAAAAGCTACGCATGGAGCTGCTTTGCCGCCGCGGCGATCCTCGGGCTCCTTCTCTGCGCGGACAAGGAAGCGGCGCTGCTCTTCTGCTTTCTCGGCTATTATCCCCTGCTCAAGCCGAAAATCGACGCAATTTCCTCCAAAGTGCTGCGTCTGCTGCTGAAGGTCGCCCTCTGCACTGTGAGCATGGGCCTCATGTATGCGCTCATCATCTTCGTTTTCAAGCTTCCCGCCGTCGTGCAGGAATTTTCCGAGACTGCCGCGTGGCTGCTGTGGGTAACGGCCGCGACGGGGCTTGCGCTATTTTTCCTGTATGATATTGCCATTGACCGGCTATCGTTCCTTTATCGCCGCCACCGTGGTAAAAAAGCATAAATACAGGCGCTATTTGTTATCGAACTTACCGAAAAAAATATCGAACGCGCGGTTTTCCATTGTGGAAAACCGCGCGTTGCCGTATACTGGTGATGAGTAAAATTACTCGCTTCCATTCCCTCCCGCCCGCGCTACTCCACCTTCAACGTAACGCCTGCGGGAAATACAAAAGGAGGAACGTTTTCCGCCGAACCGGCGGTGCGGCAGTGTGGAGACCTGCCGTAAAGCGGCGCGCTCAGGCGGCTGCGAGGCTCTGCATCGCGGAGGCGGCAGGGCTGCGGTTCATCATTATGGCAGAGGTCATTCTGAAAAATGTCCGAAAGGTCTACCCCAACACGGAAAGCAAGAAAAAGAAAGCCAAGGACGAAAACAGCGAAAAGAAACACAATCTGGAGATCACCGAAGAGGGCGTTGTCGCCGTGCAGGACTTCAACATTGACGTGGCCGACAAGGAGTTCATCGTACTCGTCGGCCCGAGCGGCTGCGGCAAGTCCACCACGCTGCGCATGATCGCCGGACTCGAGGAGATCAGCGGCGGCGAGCTGACGATCGACGGCAAACTCATGAACGACGTTGCGCCCAAGGATCGAGACATTGCGATGGTCTTCCAGAACTATGCGCTCTATCCGCACATGACCGTCTACGAAAACATCGCCTTCCCGCTCAAGCTCAAGAAGGTCGCGGAAACGGACGCAGACGGCAAGACGCATCTGAAGAAAATGCCGAACGAGGAGATCGACCGCCGCGTGCGCGAGGCAGCCGAAGTCCTCGACATCACTCAGTTCCTCGACCGCAAGCCCAAGGCGCTCTCCGGCGGCCAGCGCCAGCGCGTGGCCATCGGCCGCGCCATCGTCCGCAGCCCCAAGGTGCTGCTGATGGACGAGCCGCTCTCGAACCTTGACGCGAAGCTGCGCAACCAGATGCGCGCCGAGATCATCAAGCTGCGCGAAAAGATCGACACCACATTCATCTACGTCACGCACGACCAGGTCGAGGCCATGACCCTCGGCGACCGCATCGTCATCATGCGCGACGGCTACATTCAGCAGATCGGCACGCCGCAGGAGGTCTTCAACCACCCGGCAAACCTGTTCGTCGCGGGCTTCATCGGCACGCCGCAGATGAACTTCTTCGAAAACTGCCAGCTCACGAAAACGGCCGACGGCTATACGCTCACCGTCATGGGAAAAACCGTTTCCCTCACGCCGGAGCAGAGCACAAAGCTCACCAATGCGGGCGTGGAGAGCCGCAGCGTCATCGTGGGCGTGCGCCCGGTGCATATCACGCTCGGTGAAAACGGCATCGGCGCAGAGGTCGACGTCAGCGAGCTGATGGGCAGCGAGCTGCACCTGCACCTCACGGCAGACGGACAGGATATTGTCGCCGTCATTCCCACGGCAAATATCGACTCTGGCGCGTATGCGCGCCACACAGCGGTGCAGTTCGGGTTTGATGCAAAACTTGTGCATCTCTTCGATCCCGAAACGGAGGAAAACCTCCTCTGATCCCCCAGAGCAATCAAAAAGGAAGCCATTCCTCACGGAATGGCTTCCTTTTCTGTTTTTTCTCAGTAGGCGACGCCCCAGTAGATGTCAGTCGTGCACTCTTTGCCGCAGCAGACGCACTTGCCCGTCGTGCCGCTCTGCTTGAGGGGCATGCAGCGGGAAGAAACGCCCGCAACTTCTTTCATCTTGAGCTCGCATTCAAGGCTGCCGCACCACTTCGTGCGGGCAAAGCCGCCGCGGCCCGCCGCCATTTCCTTCACCTCGTCGATGGTCTTTAAATCGAAGGTATTGTCCTCAAGGTTCTTTTCCGCCACGGCGTACATGTTGTCGTGGATGGTGTCGAGCAGGGTCTTGACCTCATTCTCGATGCCCTCGATCTTCGCCGTGACCTTCTCGCCGTTGTCGCGGCGGACGAGACAGCAGTTGCCCTCGGCAAGGTCGCGGGGGCCGAGCTCCATGCGGATGGGCACGCCGCGCATCTCGTACTCGGCGCACTTCCAGCCCATGGACTGATCCGAGTCGTCCAGCTTGACGCGAACGCCCGCGGCGACGAGAGCAGACATCATCGCCTTGGCAGTCTCCAGCACCTCGGGATTCTTGTGCGCGGCGATGGGGACGATGACGACCTGCGTGGGCGCGATGCGCGGGGGCAGGACGAGGCCGTTGTTGTCGCCATGGGTCATGATGACCGCACCGATCATGCGCGTGGTGGAGCCCCAGGACGTCTGGAACGGGTACTGGAGCTTATTGTCGCGGCCGGTGAAGGTCACATCGTAAGCGCGGGAGAACTTGTCGCCGAAGTAGTGGCTCGTGGCGCCCTGGAGGGCCTTGCGGTCCTTCATCATGCACTCGACGGTGTAGGTCGCCTCGGCGCCCGCAAACTTCTCCTTGTCGGTCTTGCGGCCGGGGACGACGGGGATCGCGAGCACGTGGCGGAAGAAGTCGGCATAGCAGTTGAGCTGCTGCATCGTCTCAGCCTGTGCCTCCTCGGCGGTCTCGTGGATGGTGTGACCCTCCTGCCACCAGAACTCGCGCGAGCGCAGGAAGGGGCGGGTGGTCTTCTCCCAGCGGATGACGGAGCACCACTGGTTATAGAGCATCGGCAGCTGGCGGTAGGTCTGCAGCACGCGGGACCAGTGGTCGCAGAACATCGTCTCGGACGTGGGACGGAAGGCAAGGCGTTCTTCGAGCTTCTCGCTGCCGCCCATCGTGACCCACGCCACCTCGGGGGCAAAGCCGTTGACAAGCTCGCCCTCCTTCTTTAAAAGGCTCTCGGGAATGAGAACGGGCATCGCCACGTTCTCGTGACCGGTCTTTTTGAACTCGGCGTCCATCAGGCTCTGCATGTTCTCCCAGATGGCGTAGCCATAGGGGCGCAGAATGGTAAAGCCCTTGACGCTGGCGTACTCAACAAGCTCCGCCTTGCGGCAGATGTCGGTATACCATTGGGCGAAATCGTCTTCCAGATTGGTGATCTGTTCTACCTTTTTCTCTTTGGCCATTTTTATGTTCTCCCTCACATTTCAGGATAGAATTCTGAATTGTTATTGTATTGGTTTTGCAATGAAATGTCAAGCGCCGCACAGGGAAAAGGGAGGGAAAGCGCACTTCTTTCCCTCCCTTTTTCAATTTTATACTAACGTCGGGAAGCGAAGGATCGCCTTGAAGAGGTCGCCGTCGATGGCGAGCGCCATCTTGCCGCCCTGCAATTCCGTGAGGCTCTGCGCGATGGAAAGGCCCAGGCCGTTGCCCTCGGTCGAGCGCGAGCTGTCGCCGCGCACGAAGCGCTCCATCAATTCCTCGGCAGGGATATTGAGCGCCGCGCGTGAGGTATTCTTGAAGGTCACGACCGCCTCGCCGCCCGTCTTTTCGAGCGTCAGGTAGACGCGCGTGCCGTTCTGGGCGTACTTGCAGATGTTGGAGAGCAGGTTGTCGATCACGCGCCACATCAGCGCACCGTCCACGCAGCAGAAAAGCTCCTTTTCCGGCATCACGCTCACAAGCGTCAGCTCGGCCGCCGCCAGCTTGTCGCCGTATTCGCCCTCCACCTGTGCCAAAAGTTCGTTCATGCTGCACCGCACGGCATTCACCGGCAGGTTGCCGGTCGTGGCTTTGCTCGCCTCGACCAGATCTTCGGTGAGCTTTTTGAGCTTGAAGGCCTGCCGCTTGAGGACGGCGAGGTATTCTTCCTCCTGCTCGCTCGTGTGCTCGTGCTGCAAGAGGTCCACATAGTTGATGATGCTCGTGAGCGGCGTCTTGATGTCGTGCGAGACGTTCGTGATGAGCTCCGTTTTGAGCCGCTCGCTTTTGAGCTGCTTATCGATGGCCGCGGCCATGCCATCGCCGATGGAATTTAAGTTCTCGGCGTGGCGCTTGACGTCCCAGTACATCCATTTCGTGTCCACCTGCGCGTCAAGATCGCCGGTGGCGAGGGCTTCGCCCTCCTTCTGGAGCTTGCGGAGCTGGATGGAGAATAGGCACACCGCGATGGACAGGATAAACAGGAACGCGATGAGCTGCCCGCCTCTGTAATAAAACTGGTCCGCCATCAGGCAGATCATCACACCGACGATGAAGCAGCCCACCACCGTGCGCCAGATCATCGGAATGGCGTGCAGAAGATTCATCACGCCGCGGCCAAAGGCGCAGAGCACGCCCCAGCACCACTTGACGACCTTCCAGCACAGGCATAACACCTTATAGATGAGCGTTCCCTTCCACAGTCCGCCCACCTTGACGCGCGCGCAGAACGTCACCCACGCGGCAAAGACGAGCACCGCCAGCGCAAAGCTTATCCCCAGCAGCAGCACATCGTAGGGCGGGGTATAGAAGCTCACATAGGAGTAGACCTCCTCCACCGCCACGCACAGCAGCGCAATGATCGTGCCGACAACGAGGAGATAGAGGTCGAAGGGAATCTTTTCCTGCCAGCCGCCCTGCAGCTCGCCGTCCTCGCGCCGCGCCGCCGTGCGGGCGAGGAAAATGAGCAGGAACAGCTCCATCGTGCCGAAGAGGATAAGCAGCTCCAAGGCGTTCTGCCCCCAGCGCTCGGCCTTGTCGTAAAAAACCTTTGCCCAGTAAATGCCGTCCTGCGCGGGAAGATCCTTCACAAGGTAGACATCAAAGGTCTTGTCACCGTAAACGGTGCTGTAACAGAAGGTATCGCCGTCGCTGACGTTGCTGAACTCCACCTCATCCTGCTCGTCCGTCACGCGGAAGCGGAGGTTGCTGTAGCTGTTGCCTTTGGGATAGATCTTGTCGAGTTCATAGTTTCCGCCTTCCATGGCGATATAGTCGTCGCAGATCTCCCATGTTTTTTTGCCGACCTCGTACAGGCAGAGGTCGCTCGTGTAAAAGTCCTTGCCCATGCCGCCGTAGGAGTAGACAAGTCCCACAACATAGGTGAGGATCACCGGCACGAGCGCTGCCGCCAGCAGAAAGGCGACCGCCTTGATCCAGAAATTGCGTATCCACGCAGCCTTCATTTCTTGTCCTCCATTTTATACCCCAGCCCCCACACGACCTTCAGGTAGCGCGGCTCGGATGGGTTGATCTCCAGTTTTTGGCGCAGGTGGCGGATGTGGACGCTCACGGACGTTTCCGCGCCCAGCGAATCCTCCTTCCACACCAGCTCGTAGATCTGCGCGGAGGAGTAAATGCGCCCGGGATTTTTCATGAGAAGGTGCAGAATATTGAACTCGATGGGTGTGAGGGAGACCTCGTCGCCGTCCACGCTCACGCTCTTTTTCTCCTCGTCGAGCACGATGGGGCCGACGGTGTAGACGTTGGGCTTTTCCTCTTCCTTCTTCGCACCCAGCTGCGTATAGCGGCGCAGCTGCGAGCGCACGCGCGCGAGCACCTCTATGGGGTCAAAGGGCTTGGTGATGTAGTCGTCCGCGCCGATGTTGAGTCCCAGCACCTTGTCGCTGCTCTCGCTCTTGGCCGTGAGCAGAATGATGGGAACGTTGCTCTTTTCGCGCAATTTCGCCGTTGCGGCAATGCCGTCGAGCTGCGGCATCATAATGTCCATCAGAATGAGATGGATGTCGTTTTTCTCCACAGCCTCCAGCGCCTCGCGTCCATTGTGCGCCTCAAAGAGGCAGTAATCCCCGCCTGAGAGATAGATCTTGAGCGCGTTGACAATGTCCTGCTCGTCGTCACAGATCAGAATGTTGTACATTTTCTCAACTCATGTTGGTATTGTATCAGCTGTTTCCGAACAAAAACAGCGATAGTTTCTTAATTCTCTTTTAAGCTCTCTCAAAAAAGGCCGAAAGGGAATTCCTTCCGGCCTTTTTCGGTTGTTTCCTTACTTTTTGCGCTTCATTCTGCAAGAAAGGCGCAGCGTTTTCTCCGCCGCAGCGCCTGCGTCATGCAGTAGGCTGCGCACGTCGTAATGGAGCTCTGCAAAGCAGAATGCGGACTTTCCCACCGCCGCGAGGCGCAGGGATTTTCCTTCCTTTTTCCGCCGGCTGTACCAGATCGACATGGTTCTCCTCCTCAAAGGTCGCGCCCGTCGAGCGCGGCAAGGCCGTAACGCGCGGCAAGGCTGAGCTGCGCGCGTTCCTCCTCCGAAGACGCTGCATCGAATTTCGCGCGCAGTTCACGCAGAAAAAGGCCGCGCAGCGAGTCCTCGCTCGCCCTTGCCCAGACGCTTTCGCCGATGCGCGTTTCATCGCGCAGCTCCAGCGAGAAAAAGTCCGGCGCAAAGCGCTCCCGGAGCACTTCAAGGGCAAGTCCCCGCTCGTCTGTTTCGCCGGTAAAAATGACGCGGTAACTGTCGCGCGCGGTCGACTCGGGCAGCGCTGCGCGCAGCGCACTCTCCGCGTCCCGCCCCGTCACATCAACGCGCAGGATCTCATACCGCCGGCGTGCAAAGGGCACGAACGAGAGCTCAGCCGTCCCCTCCCCCACGCTGCCTGCAAGAATGCCCTTCTCGCCCAGTTCGTCGAAGCCGCGCCCCTCCGGGCAGCCCGAGTAGGCATAGGTCGTCTTTCCCTCGCGCAGGAAACCTCCAAACTGGTGTGTGTGGCCGAGCGCCAGATAGTCAAGGCCGCTTTGCCCGATCTGCTCCTTTGTGATGGGGTCGTAGCGCGATCCCGCGGTGGACAACTCGCCGTGCAGCACCATCAGATGCACCAATCCGTCCTCCGGCGCGCGAAAATTTGCAAGCAGGCTTTCCTCCTGCGCGCTTGCGGTGAATGCCGCGCCGTACACGGCGCACGAAAGCTCCGGCAGCACGACGCGCTCGACCGTATTCGACGAAAAAACGTGGACATTTTCCGGCCAGGCAAGCGTCGCGTAGGGCGACTTCGCGCTGTAGGGATCGTGGTTGCCCGGTGCAATGAATACCCGCGCGCGCATCGCGCCCAGCACGTCGGAAAGCGCTTCCAGCGTTTCCCGGTAAGTTGTGTCGCTGTCAAACAAGTCGCCTGCAAGCAGCACCACGTCGACCCCGTTTTGATTCACATAATTTGCAAGCCGCGTCAGCAGTTCGCGGCTCTCGCGGCGGCGCTGGCGCGCCTGCTCGCCGCTCAGCGCGCCAAATGCGCTGTCCAAGTGAAAGTCCGCCGCATGGACGATCTTCACGCTCATCGCTCCGCCTCCCTTTTCCTTCCCATGCACTTTTCAGCGCACATCGATCCGCTCCACGCCCACGCAAAGCCCCGTTGCGTCATCTAAGGTAAAAATCGCGCCCTGCATTTTGCCGGGGCTCTTCTCCGGCTCTCGGTAGCGGCCGGGCAGACCGCCGAGAAACGTTTCGACCGACTGCTCCGCCTTGATGCCGAGCACGCTGCGCACAGCCCCCGTCATGCCGAGATCGGTGAGGTAGCCCGTCCCCTTGGGGAAGACCTCTTCGTCCGCCGTCGGCACATGGGTGTGCGTACCCCAGAGGGCGCTGACGCGCCCGTCGAGGTAATACGCCATGGCAAGCTTTTCGCTCGTCGCCTCGGCGTGGAAGTCGAGCAGCGTAAAGGTCGGCTTTTCATCGTTTTTGAGCAGCTCGTCCGCCGTTTTGAAGGGGCTGTCCGCGTGGAAGGCAAGGTCGCAGCGGCCGATCAGGTTCATCACCGCGATGCGCGCTCTGCCGCAGTCGAAAACGCCGTAGCCCCGTCCCGGCACACGCGCGCTGAGATTGTGCGGGCGCAGAATGTACGGGCAGTCGTCAAGATAATCCGTGATCTGCATCTTGCCGAAGCTGTGGTTGCCGAGTGTGATGACGTCAGCCCCCGCGGCGAAGATACGCTCGGCGTCGTCCGCCGTCAGGCCGACCATCGCGGCGTTTTCCCCATTGACCACGGTGAAGTGGATATTCTTCAGTTTTTTCACAGCGCGCAGATGGCGCTCAAGGTGGCTGACGCCGCAGCCGCCCACCACATCGCCGACGGCCAGAATATTGTAGAGCATGGCGTTCCTCCGCTTTTGTTTTCCTCAGTATAGCAAGCGGCGCGCCAAAACGCAAGAAAGGCATCAAAAAAGGCTCTGCCGCCGGCAGAGCCTTTTCCTTATTTTGCGTATTCGATCGCGGTCGTTTCGCGCAGAACGTGCACCTTGATCTGGCCGGGATATTCCATCTCTTCCTCGATCTTTTTGGCAAGCTCACGCGCCAGAATGACCATCTGATCCTCGCTGACCTGCTCGGGCTTGACCATCACGCGCACCTCGCGGCCGGCCTGAATGGCATAGGCCTTGTCAACGCCGGGATAGCTGCCGGTGATCTCCTCAAGCTGCTCGAGGCGCTTGATGTAGTTCTCCAGATTCTCGCGGCGGGCGCCGGGACGGGCGGCGGAGATCGCATCTGCTGCCTGCACAAGGCAGGCAACGATGGTCTGCGGCTCCACGTCGTTGTGGTGCGCCTGCACAGCGTGAATGATGTCGTCCTTTTCGCGATACTTGCGCAGGAACTCCACGCCGAGGGCAACATGCGTACCTTCCATCTCGTGGTCGACAGCCTTGCCAATATCATGCAGCAGGCCGGCGCGCTTGGCGGCGTAAACGTCCGCGCCCAGCTCGGCAGCCATCATGCCCGCAAGATGCGAGACCTCGATGGAGTGCTGCAATACATTCTGGCCGTAGCTCGTGCGGTAATGCAGGCGGCCGAGCATCTTCACAAGCTCGGGGTGCAGGCCGCGAATGCCGGTCTCCAGCACGGCGCGCTCACCCTCAGACTTGATGACGGCGTCCACCTCGCGGCGGGCCTTGTTGACCATCTCTTCAATGTGCGTGGGATGAATGCGGCCATCGGCGATGAGCTTTTCAAGGGCCAGACGCGCGACTTCGCGGCGCACAGGCTCAAAGCAGGAGACGGTGATCGCCTCGGGCGTGTCGTCGATGATGAGATCGACGCCCGTGAGCGTTTCGATCGTGCGGATGTTGCGGCCTTCACGGCCGATGATGCGGCCTTTCATCTCGTCATTGGGCAGGGGTACCACACTGACGGTGATCTCGGCAACATGGTCGGCAGCGCAGCGCTGAATGGCGGAGGCGACGATCTCGCGGGCACGGGAATCGGCCTCGTCCTTGGCGCGCTGCTCAAGCTCTTTGATCTTGAGCGCGGTCTCGTGCGTCACTTCGCTCTCGACCTGCTCGATCAGGTACTTCTTGGCATCTTCTGCAGTAAAACCGGAAATGCGCTCAAGCATTTCGGTCTGGCTGCGCTTGATGATCTTGATTTCTTCGTTTTCCTTGTCCAGAGCGGCATGCTTCTGGTTGAGAGCCTCTTCGCGCTTTTCCAGCGCGTCGGTCTTGCGGTCGAGATTCTCCTCCTTCTGCTGAAGCCGGCGCTCCTGCTTCTGCTGCTCGGCGCGGCGTTCCTTGACTTCCTTCTCGTATTCGTTTCTGGAGCGCAGGATATCTTCCTTTGCTTCCAACATAACTTCGCGTTTCTTGCTTTCGGCGCTCTTGATCGCTTCATTGACAATACGAAGAGCCTCTTCATCGGCGTTGGAGATCTTCTCCTCGGCGCGCTTAGCGGCTCTCTTGCGAATCCAAATACCAAGAAGAATGCCAATGACGAGCGTCCCCGCCGCGATGAGCGCAGCGTAGAGATTGCTGATCATGCGATTCCTCCTGTGTGTTGTTTTTGATCAATAAATGGGAGATTCCCCTTCTCTCCCTTCCATAAATCCAACGTATATTGTAAACTTTTTATGATGTACTGTCAAGCAAAACTCGCAGGCGAAGCCTGTCATAAAATCGCGCCCGTCACTCCGCGATGTACGCCTGCGCCGCGTAGCCGAGCTGCCCGCCGTAGCCAACGGAGTACCAGCCCTGAAAGCTTCCGTAGATCTGCACGCTTGCGCCGTTCGGGATCTCGGCGATGATCGTGCCGTCGATACCGGGCGTGCTGCGCAGACGCAGCGGCGCGCCCTCGGTCGTCACGATACCGGTGCGCACAAGCTGCGGGTAGAGAAACGGCAGGCCGAAATACTCTGTCAGCCCCCGCGCGATTGCCTGCGCGGCGGCATCGAGATGGTTTTCGATCCAGCGCAGATCGTCGTAGTTGTCGTGATAGCCAAGCTCGATGAGATTGGCCGGATACTTCGGCCGCCGCACCTCGCCGAGCGCCGTGGTCGCCTGCGTTGTGACAAGCTCCGGCAGCGGGTAGACTTTTTTGAGCTGCGCGGCGAAAAGATCGGCGGCGCGTTTGCCCTCGACGCTCGAGGGATAGTAAAAGACAATGATGCCGCGGTTTTTCCCCTTCTGTTCGCCGCCCGAGGCGTTGGAGTGCAGCGCAAGGTAAAAGTCAAACCCGCCGAGGCTGTTCGCCTGCGCGATGGAGGACGCGGCGGTCATCTCCGGCGTATTGCGCACAAAGGCGATGGTGTTGGCGTAGAGATACGGCTCGAGCGCATCAGCGAGCAGATTCATCCAGTATTCCTCGCTGCCGCTGCCGTCGGCATACGGGTTCCAATCCTGTGTGGAGGGGCTCAAATAAATTCTGGGCATGTGCAAAACCTCCCGTCGCTTCCAGCCTATGCGTGAAAACCGGCGCACATGCAAAAAAAGAGGCCGCCGATGGTAGCTACTCATAAAACAGCATCAACAATCAACTGAAACAGGGTAGCTGCC
>ENA-UOJD01002597-UOJD01002597.1-human-gut-metagenome-genome-assembly--contig:-P48-NODE-2597-length-14674-cov-9.279910_pt1 | contig 14674 bp, 20 predicted proteins | sample MGYA00242342_ERZ723889 | MGnify/ENA metagenome assembly ERZ723889
TATATATATCAACTGCTCAAGACTACTCTATTATAATAAGTTATTGCTTTTTTTGTAGTTTAATATAAAAATATTACATCTTGTTATTGTTGAAAAATAAGAACATTTTTATATAGGCATTACCTAATTTAAACAATATATACTAACTCTTCGGACGGTCACCTGAAAGCACATACCATGAATTATAAACTATATAGTCGGCTTATTTTAAAGTACATTTTCTAAATTAATCAGCATTACAAACTCCAATTTTTCCAAATAATTTATATATATAATGCACATTTTTAACGTCCAAAATATGCAAAGTCCCTAATATGCGTATAAAAACAATATATTATTTTTATTATAAAAAATATAGACAAATAAAATTTTTAATAATATAATAAAAAAAACAAAAGCGGAGGTTGAACATATGGCTGATTTAAAATTTGAAATTATAAAAAAAATAGGAGTCTTATCAGAAACTGATAAAGGTTGGAAAAAAGAGCTAAATTTAGTTAAATGGAATGATTTTGCTCCAAAATATGATCTTAGAGATTGGAATGAAGATCACACAAGAATGGGTAAAGGTATTACACTTACAGAAGATGAAATAAAAAAACTAAAAGAAACTTTAGAAAATATGTAATTTAATATAACAGAAAGAAAAAGGTCATAAAAATGAAGGATGAATTTAATGATATATTTGATACAATTAATTTGTTACATAAAAAATATAGTAGTTATGAATATTTAGAAAATATAGAGAATTTCAAAAAAAATTCGCAAGAATTAGTAAAAATATTAGAAAAGTATAAAGTTATTACAAAAAAATCTGTAAAAGCAGACCATAAAAAATCAAGAAAGAAATTTAAATTATCAAAAAATAATAAAACAAAATTATTAAAAAGAGAAAGTAATTTTGAAAAGATAGAAGCTATGTAGCTCCTATCTTTTTTTGTAATACAAATAAACTAAGAAGAAAGTTAAATATTTCGCTGAAATATAAAATAAATATATATCCATTTATTCCAAATATAGGTATCAAAAATTTAATAAATAAAATGCTAATTATTAAATCTAAAATATTTATTAGCATAACATAAACTTGTAAATCTAAGCTTTTTAGTAAGCTATCTATAACATTATCCAAATATATATATATTATGATTGGGGATAGTAATCTTATGTAAAATTCGATAGACATAGTTTTATATAAATATTCATCTATCCAATGTGAAAATATAATCAAAATAAGTACTATAAAAATAGAAAAGATACAAGTTAAGAATAAGCTTTTTTTGGAAATGCGAATAATTTTTTTCTTGTCTTTTTTTATGCTATAGGTTGAAAGCTCTGGAATTAGTAAACTACTATAAGATTGAATAAATGTGAATGGAAATAAAAGTAGTGTCATAACTGTACCAGAAATTATTCCATAATAAGATAAAGATTCATTATATGATAAACCATAACTTACAAATGCAATTGGAATTAATGAGTTCTTTAAAGTTGAAAGTCCGGATTTTATATATGTAGTAAATGCAACTGGTAGAGAAATTTTATAAATTTTATTTTTAAAATGGTATTGGGTTTGAGTTAAATTCATATAATTTTTGAAATCAATGAAATATTTATGAATAAGATATAGGAAAGAACATATGTCAGATATTATAACTCCAAGTACAAGTGCCAAGCAGATATTTTCTGTACCATAAAATATGTTCAGTTTATAAAAAATAAAAACAATTATAATTTGAATAAGTACTTCTAAAACTTGTGAAGATACAACTATGCCTATTTTCTTTGTTGCCATAAAATAACCATTTAAGCAAGATGATAATGAACAAATAGGTAATGCAATAGCTAAAAAATATAATAAATACATAGAAACCATATTACCAAGGATTACATCCGAAATATACGATGTAAACAAAAATAGTACTAGTATAGATAATAAGCTGAAAAAAAGTGAGTATTTAAAGCAATCACGTATAATATAAGGAATATTTCCTAAAAATCCATATGAGCATTCCTCTGAAATTAATCTTGTAGAAGCGAGGTTAATTCCGAGACAGAGCTATTGTTAGTAAAAAAGAAAATACAGACATAATAATTCCCCAAATACCCAATGTACTACAAGGTATCTTATTAGATAAAAATATATTGAATACTACAGTGATAAATCTTAAAGCTAAAGATGAAAATGTTAAAATTAATCCATTTCTCATAAAAATATTAAACTTTTTCATAGTATCCTCCATTTGGAGAACGGTTACCTTTTTCCACTTTTTTATTGACAATTGTAAAAATTCAAGATAGTGAGAGAAGAAATCCGCCCCATTTGAGTATATGTTTTAATATTTTTATATATGAAAATAAAAGAATAAAGAAGTGTGAAATTTTAACAACAAAAAAAGTGCTTTTTATAAGCACTTTTTTCTGAAAATAAAAGGGGATGTTGTATTGTTAGTAACTGGAGTAATATTTGTTACTAACATTATAGATAATATAACAATGAATTTTGTCCAGAATGTGAATTAAAGGTGTTTTGTGTGAAAAAAGTCAAAACTATAATTAAATAATCATAGAGAAAAAAGAATTGCTATTGTTAGTCATGGAGCAGCTATAAAATTCTTTTTGATGAATTGGTGTAAATATGATAGAGAATCAGAAATGTTAATTTATAATAATAAAATTGTATGTAATAAAAAGTTAGAATCTCCATCTGTAATAAAAATAGAATTTCAAGATAATACATTAGTAAATATTGATAAATACTAATAAATATGAAATTAATTGAGTAGGAAAAAATGAAAAAATCATTTATTTCCTACTCGATTAATATTATAAATTTATTTATACCAGTTTTAATTATTAAAATGCAAGGTAAACCTCCGAACACAAAATACTAAAATTACATAATATATACCATAAAACTTTATGGAAGGAGTGACTACGATGAAGTCATACATAATAGAAGGAGGAAAAAGATTAGAAGGAACTGTTAAAATAAGCGGATCAAAGAATGCATCACTACCAATATTAGCAGCTACAATACTAAATGGAAATTCAAATAGATTATATAATGTTCCAAACATAAGAGACACAAAAATAACTTTAGAAATTTTAAAACTTTTAGGTTGCAAGATTAAGCGAAATAGTGGTAAAATAGAGATTAATTCAAAGAATATAACAAAAACAGAAATTGCTGATCATTTAATGAGAAAAATGAGATCGACTGTAATATTAGCAGGAGCATTATTAGGGCGTTTTAAAGAAGTAACATTTTCATATCCAGGAGGATGTGATATTGGTTCAAGACCAATTGATTTGCATTTAAATGCATTTAAAAAACTAGGAGTGGAAATAATCGAAGAAGCAGGATTTATTAAATGTAAAGCGAATAAAATAATTGGAACAAATATCGATTTGGATTTTCCAAGTGTAGGAGCTACAGAAAATATAATATTAGCAACAGTTTTATCAGAAGGAACTACGGTAATAAATAATGCAGCGATGGAGCCAGAAATAGTAGATTTGGCCAATTATTTAAAGAAAATGGGAGCAAAAATTGAAGGTGCAGGAACTATAAGTATTACAATTAAAGGAGTAAAAAAATTATCTGGAGCAAGCTATAATATAATGCCAGACAGAATAGAAGCTGGAACATTATTATGTGCTGTTGCAGGTAGTGGAGGAAGAGTTATTTTAAATAATGTAAATCCAAATCATTTGAGGTCAGTTATAAATAAGTTAGAAGAATGTGGATGCGAAATAGAAATTACTAATAAAACTATATCTCTTAAAGCACCTAGAAGATTAAAACCATTAGAAATCAAAACTATGCCATATCCAGGATTTCCAACAGATTTGCAACAAATATTTTCTGCGATGTTAACTAAAGCAAATGGTACTTCAATCATAATAGAAAATATTTTCGAGAACAGGTATAAATATTTGGCTGAGTTAAGAAAAATGGGGGCAAAAATTACTTCAGAAGGAAAAACAGCAATAATATCAGGGGTAAGAAAACTAAATTCTGCTACAACAGTATGTACAGATTTAAGAGGAGGAGCAGCCTTAGTAATAGCTGGAATTATGGCAAAAGGAAAGACAAAGATAGAAGATATAGATTATATATTAAGAGGATATGAAAATATAGATGCTAAACTAAATAGCTTAGGAGCTAAAGTAAAAATAGAAGAAAAGTGAAACTATTTTTATGTGGGCTGAATATACTTAGATCAAAATGTTGTAATCAGTCCACTATTATAATTTATACTTAGGAAGGAATGAAGTGCTATATGTCTAAAGGTACCAAAAAAAGGGCTATTATATATTCAAATGTGAAAGAAAACAAAAAAAAAGCAGAGGAAATCTCCAAAATAAGAGATAATCAAATTAATTTAAATGATGAAGTAATAATAGGAATGTCAAAAGTACCAAATAATAAACCAATAAAAAGTAAGAATAATAAGCCAATAAAAAGTAATAAAGGAAAAAAATCAAAAAATAAATCTGTGCAAAATAGAGATAGAGAAAAAAAATCTATAAATCTGCAAAAAAGAAAAAGAGCACTTAAGATAATAAAAATATCATTTGTGATTATATTATTGATAGCAGGATTAATAGCTTTATTAAGATCTTCTTTATTTAATATAAAAGAAATAAATATTAAAATTGAAAACAATAAAGTATTGACAGAATCTAGAATAAAAGAGTTATCAACAATAAATGTAGGACAGAATATATATTCAATAAATAAAAGAAAAATAATAGAAAGTATAAAAAGTGAACCATATGTTGAATCTGTTAAAGTAAAACGATCTCTACCAAATATATTAAAACTAGAAATTACAGAAAGATCTGTGAAATTCACATTAGATTATAATGGGCAATACATATATATAGATAATCAAGGATATATTTTAGAAAAATCTTCTGAGCCAAATGACAAAATTATTATAACAGGATATTCTACAACAGAATTAGAAGATGGAAACAAGTTAGATATGGAAGATTTAGAAAAATTATCTGCGGTAATACAAATAATTCAGGAGGCAGAAAATAATGGTATAAAAAATGACATTACTAAAATAAATATTGAAGATAAAGATGATTATAAAATATATTTTGATGGATTAGGAAAAATGGCACATTTAGGAGATACAACATCTATTAATGATAAAATGACATATATAAAGAAAATACTAGAAGTAGAGAGCAATTATGAAGGAGAAATTTTTGTTAATGTCAATTTAAATAATGGAGAATATCCACATTTTAGAGAAAAAGTATAAGGAGTTTATATGAAAAAAATAGGTAAACCAATAATATTCGGTATATTATGTTTTATATTATCGTTTGCAATAACAGTTCAGTTAAAAGTTACAAATACAAGTGAATCAACATCATCGAAGGCTAAAGCTATAGATAAATTGAAAGATGAAATTATTATTTTAAATGATGAAAATAATAAATTAACAACTAAATTGCAAAATACTACAGATGATTTGGCAAAAATTAGAGATGAAGCGGCAGAAAATGATTCGTCCAGTATAGAAAAAAGCAAGCTAATTAAAAAATATATTTCTGTAATAGGTTATACAGATGTGCATGGAGAAGGGCTTAGTATAAAATATACTCCTAAACAAGACCAATATGAGGCAGATATAGCAACTGATTTGAGAGATATTGTAAATGAATTGAAAAATGCAGGAATAGAAGCAATTTCAATAAATGGACAAAGATTAATAAATACATCATCAATAGAAATGGTAAAAAATAAAATAGAAATTAATAATGTTGAAATTACAGCACCATATATAATTGATGTAATAGGAAATTCAGAAATGATAAACAACAGTCTAATTAGGCCGGGAGGAATAATAGAAAATATCAGAAATACAGAAGTAGGAGTAAAAGTTGATATACAACTAAAAGAAGATATTAAAATAAATAAATTTTCTGAATACACAATAAATTAAATTTTGAAGAAAGGAGTATAGTATATGAAAAAGATAAAACCAGCAATAACATTGGGAATTTTAGGAATGATGTTAACAATTGGTATATGTATCCAATTAAAAACAATTAATGCTGCAGATATAAGTGGAACAGTTCAATTAACTGATAGTAATTTAAAAAAATCACTACTACAATGGAAATCTAGATGTGAATACTCAAACCAAAAATTAAAAGATACAGATGAAAAATTAATAAACCTAAGAAACAGTGTAGCCAATTTGGAATCTGATTCTGAAGCAAAACAAAAGATACAAAAATACCAGACTATATTAGGAATGACTGATGTAAAAGGTGAAGGAGTAATTATTACCGTAGCAGATAATGATAAAGTAGAAGCAAGTGATTCTTTTTCTAGTATAAATGACTCTAATTATATAGTGCATGATGGAAATTTAGTTGCAATAGTAAACGAATTAAAAGCAGCAGGAGCAGAAGCAATATCAATAAATGGAAAAAGAATTGTTTCTTCAACAAGTATAACGTGTGCCGGTAATGTGATACAAATAAATGGAGAAAAAGTAGGAAATCCGTTTGAAATAAAAGCAATTGGACCTAAAGACTTACTATATGGAGAGCTAACTAAAAATGGAGGTACTTTGTATAAATTAAAAAAATATGGAGTATTAACAAATATAAAAAAAGTTGATAATGTATCAATATCAAAGAAAATATAAGAATATTAATTAAAAATATTGAAAATTTGAATTTTATAATGTATAAAATAAAAAGTAAATATTACCGAAAGGAATGATTTTTCAATGAATAAAAATAAAGTAATAATTTCAATAGTTTTTGGAGTTATATCTATATTTATTGTTGCTATGATGAGAATTCAATTGAAGACCATAGATCAAACTGATATTACAACACTAGAAAGTATGCAAGAAGAAGAACTAAGAAACGAAATTTTAGAGTTAAAAGAAAAAAATACAGAAATCGAAAATAAAATAACCGAAAATGAAAAAAAAATAAGTGAATATGAAGAAACTTTAAATAATAGTCAAAAAGCATCTGAATTGTTAGATAGAGAGCTTAAAGAATATGAAGAACAAATTGGATTAACAGATGTATCAGGAGAAGGAATTATATTAACATTAACAGATACAGATATAAAATCATATAAAACAGCTAATTTAGTAGAAATTATAAATGAATTAAAATATGCTGGAGCAACAGCAATTTCCATAAATGACAATAGAATTATAAATACAACAGAAATTGTTGAAATTTCAAAAAAATATATTTTGTTAAATGGAGATCAAAGAGTATCTTCACCATATATAATAAAGGCAATAGGTGATAAGCAAAAAATGCTAGAAACACTAAATTTAAAAAATGAGGGATACATAGATTTATATAAAAATGCAGAATATGATATAAAAATAGAAGAAAATAGCAATATTACAATTTATAAATATAATAAAGATATTAATTTAGAATATATAAAAGAAGGAGAAGATGAGTAATGGTATATATAGCAATTTTATTAGGATGCATAATTGGAGCCCTTATAGGAAATTTTGCGCCTATAATATCATATACATATTCAGAATATTTAGCTATTGCTATTGTTGCAGCATTAGATACAATATTTGGAGGAATAGTTGCATCAATAAAAAAGAACTTTAATATGGGAGTATTTATATCTGGTTTTCTAGGTAATGCCCTTTTATCAATATTACTAACATATTTAGGTTCGAGATTAAATGTAGATATATATTTAGCAGCAATATTTGTTTTTGTAGGAAGAATATTTTTTAATTTGGGAGTAATACGTAGACATTATTTAGAAAAATGTACAAATTACATAAAGTCAAAAAAGGACAAAAAATTAAAAAAAGAAAGCGAAAATTAGCTGTATAGACATTATTACAAAAATGTTACGGTAATATTACAAAAATATAACAATGGGTATTGACATTTTTGCGGAAATATAATATTCTTATGGATATATAAAAAGAGTTGTAGATGGAGGAGTTAACCTTGGCTGTTGGAGATATAATTGTAGGTATGGATATTGGCACTTCAAAGGTTAGTCTTGTTATAGGAGAAGTAAACAATTTTGGACAAATAGAGACTATCTGTAGTGCAAGTAACATATGCAATGGAATAAAAAAAGGGAAAATAGTAAATGAAGAAGAAGTTATAAGAACTGTTATAAAAACAATTGAAGATGCAGAATCAGATTCAAACTTAAAAATCAATTCAGCTTATATAACAATACACGGTAAAGATGTAACAATTGTTCAAAATAGTGTAACAAAAGAAGTAAAAGACAGATATTCTGGTATATCTGCAAAAGATATATCATCAGCAATTATGCAAGCAAAGGATATAGATGTTCCAGAAGGAAAGACTATAATAGACATTGTTGCAGAAAAATTTGTATTAGATGATGGAAAAATAATAACAGATCCAGTTGGAAGTTTTTGCTCTTCATTTACTTTAAAAGCACAAATAGTTTTAGCTAACAAAGAATATATAAGACAAATTCATAATATTTTTAGAAAATCAGATTTAGAAATAGATGGCATAGTGCCAATAACATTAGCAGAAAAAAATGTTGTATTAGATACTAACGAAATCAATGATAATGTAATGATTTTAGATATAGGAGCAGGAAATACAGAAATTGGTGTTTTTGAAGGTTCTGAATACATATATACAAATACAATTCCTCTAGGAGGAGATAATATAACAAATGATATTGCTTTAGTTTTAAATATAAGTCTTGAAGAAGCTGACAAATTAAAAAAACAATATGGATTAGCAATGAAATCATATATTGATAATGATAATGAAATTATGCTAAACACATGTAAAGATGATACAAAAAACAAAATAATAAAAAGTTCTGAACTAATTGAAATAATAGAAGCAAGAGTAGAAGAAATATTTAAGTTGATAAATGAAGATATAACAGAGCAAGGAATAAAACAAAGAATAAATAATGTAATATTGACAGGTCAGGGAATTGTAAATATCAGTAAAAGTGATGTAGCTGGAAAAGTAATTTTAAATATACCAGTAAAAATTTCAACAGGAAGAATGGTAAGTACTATAAGACCAGGATACAGAACAGCATATGCCTTAGTTAGATATGTAGCATCAAGACAATATGCAAAAAATGTTTCTAGTAACATAGATACACATTCTGAGAAAAGTATGATAAAAATTATATTAGAAAAAATTAAAGATTTTTTCTATTCATAAAATATAGAAGAGTATTAAATACTCAAAAAAAGGATGTTTTTAATTTTAATTTATAAATAGGGAGGAAGAACAGTATGATAATGGATAGCGCAGAAGAGAGTGGAATAATGATAGATGGAACAGCTACAATAAAAGTAATTGGTGTAGGCGGAGGCGGAACAAACGCCGTAAACAGAATGGTTGATTCAGGAATAAGAGGAGTAGAATTTGTAGCAGTAAACACAGATAGACAAGCCTTATTATTATCAAAAGCAGCATCAAAAATTCAAATTGGTGAAAAAATAACAAGAGGATTAGGAGCAGGTGCAAATCCAGATATTGGTGCACAAGCAGCAGAAGAAAGTAAATCTGAAATAACAGAAGCTTTAAGAGGCGCAGATATGGTTTTCGTTACAGCTGGAATGGGTGGACGGAACTGGAACTGGTGCAGCTCCAATAGTAGCATCATGTGCAAAGGAAATGGGAATATTAACAATAGGTGTTGTAACAAAACCATTTACATTTGAAGGTAAAAAAAGATTATCACAAGCTGATAGAGGAATAGAAAGCTTAAAAAGCAAAGTTGATACTTTAGTTGTTATTCCAAATGATAAATTATTACAAATAATAGATAGAAAGACATCTATAGTAGAAGCATTCAAGATGGCAGATGATGTATTAAGACAAGGTGTACAAGGTATATCAGACTTAATTGCAATTCCAGGTCTTGTAAACTTAGATTTTGCAGATGTTAAAACTATAATGCTAAATACAGGTATAGCTCATATGGGAATTGGTAGAGCTTCTGGAGAATCAAGAGCAGAAGATGCAGCAAAACAAGCTATACAAAATCCATTATTAGAAAGTTCAATTGAAGGTGCAAGAGGAGTTATTATTAATATTACAGGTGGAGCTAATTTAGGACTACATGAAGTTAATACTGCAGCTGAAATAGTTCAACGCAGTGCAGATCCAGAGGCAAATATAATCTTTGGTGCTGTTATAGATGAAAGTCTTGACGAAGATATAGTAATTACTGTAATTGCAACTGGATTTGATACAGAAACAAAACCTACAATAGGAAATGTACCTGTTAATGAAATTGTAAATAAAGCATGGGATAAAAAAATAAATTCAATACCAACACAATCAGAACCTGTAAATAATAATGATTTGGATATTCCTTCATTCTTAAGAAAGAAATCAAATAATAAACAATAATTGTCAAATATATTGTAAATATAAAAGAAATAATCTATAGTTGTAGATTATTTCTTTTTTTCTGCTTCAAGATGTGACAGTTTTTTTGAAAAAGTGGTGATAGAATATTTATTGATTTATAGAATTGTGATTAAAAAGCAGAAAGGATTTTTTATGGTTGCTTATTTGGATTTAATTATTTTAGAAAATATATGTATGAATTATTTAATCTTATATACAGCAGGCAAATTATTGAATAGGAATATTAAAAAGCTAAGAATATTAATAGCTAGCATAATTGGAGCCTTATATGTTTTTTCTTTATATATAGATTTGCCAAAGCTTGTAGTAAATATTTCAAAGATATTAGTTGCTGTATTATTAGTAAAAATAGGTTTTAATTCAAATAAGGTAAAACACATTATAAAAGAAACAGTAGTATTTTTAATGGTTTCTTTTGTGTACTCTGGTTGTGCTCTTGGTTTTATACATTTTATGAAACCAAAAGTTATTTATATAGTAAATGGAATAATAATTGGTGGTGAATATATTTTTGAATTAGTTCTAATATCTGCGATTGTAAGTTTTTTACTAATAAAGGCAAGTATGAAATTAATAAAGTTAAAGCAAAAGTTAACTAAAAACGATATGATTTGTAAAATAGAGCTTGGATTGGGGAACAATAGTATAAAAATAAATGCTTTATTAGATACAGGTAATTTATTAACAGATCCTATTAGTAAGGAGCCTGTAATAATAGTAGAAAAAGAAAAATTAACCAGTTTAATTTCAGAAAATGAAATGGACAAAATAGAAAATTTGTTAGGAGGTGATGAAAATTTACAAAGAGATACTTTTAATGCAAGAATAAGAGTTATTCCATATGTTTCTGTAGGAAATAAGAATGGAATAATGGTTGCATATAAAGTTGATTGTGTGAAAGTTGAATATCAAGATGAAATAAATGAATTAGAAAATGTACTTATTGGAATTTATAATGATACTCTTACTAAAAATAATAAATATTCTGCTTTAATAGGTTTGCAAATATTAGAAAGGAGTAAAGTTAAAAATGAACATAATACAGATATTAAAAACAAAGGTAAATATAGTGTATGCTAAATATTTGAATAAAGATCAAATTGAAGAATTACCAATATACTATATTGCAGGAAGTCAAACATTACCACCTCCACTTGAAGCTGCTGAAGAAGAAGAAGCTTTGAAAAAATTAGCAAATGGAGATGAAGATATAAAAAAGACACTAGTTGAGAGGAACTTAAGATTAGTTGTGTACATAGCAAAAAAATTTGAAAACACTGGTGTTGGAATAGAAGACTTAATTTCAATTGGAACAATAGGTCTTATGAAAGCTATTAATACTTTTAATACAGATAAGAATATTAAGCTTGCTACATATGCATCTCGTTGTATAGAAAATGAGATATTAATGTATTTAAGAAAAAGCAATAAAATTAAAGGAGAGATATCTATAGATGAACCATTAAATCAAGATGGTGATGGAAATGAATTATTGCTTTCAGATATATTAGGAACAGAAGGTGATATAACATCAAGAAGAATTGAAGATGAAGTGGATAAAAAACTCCTAAAAGAATCAATTACTAAGTTAAGTAAGAGAGAAAAAAACATAATGGAACTTAGATTTGGATTTGGAACAGATGAAGAAAAAACTCAAAAGGAAGTGGCTGATATGCTAGGAATTTCTCAAAGTTATATTTCTAGGTTGGAAAAAAAGATTATATCTAAAATGAGAAAGGATATTAAAAGCAAGACTGGATAGAGTATAAAAAAATAAAAAAACAAAATGAATGAAAAACCTCTTTTTGGAAATACTGTAATTATAGTAAATCCAAAGGAGGTTTTTTATTTGATTAGAAAGGTAGAAATTTGTGGAGTAAACACATCAAAGTTACCAGTATTATCAAATGAACAAAAAACTGAACTATTAATTAAAATAAAAAATGGAGATGAAGCGGCAAGAGAAGAATTTATTAATGGAAATTTAAGATTGGTATTAAGTGTAATACAAAGATTTTCAAATAGAGGTGAAAATCCAGATGACTTATTTCAAGTAGGATGTATAGGCTTAATAAAATCAATAGATAATTTTGATTTATCACAAAATGTACAATTTAGCACATATGCAGTACCAATGATTATAGGGGAAGTAAGAAGATATTTAAGAGACAATAACTCAATAAGAGTAAGCAGGTCAATAAGAGATTTAGCATATAAAGTTTTAGCATTAAAAGAAAAGTACAATAAAGAAGGATTAAAAGAGCTAACAGTAGAAGAAATTGCAAAAAAACTTGAAGTAGAAGTGGGCGATGTAATAATGTGCCTAGATGCAATACAAACACCAGTATCATTACAAGAGCCTGTATATGGAGATGGAAGCGAAAGTATATATTTAATGGATCAAGTAAGAGACAAAAAAAATACTGATGACTATTGGACAGAAAATATAACAATAGCCGAAGCAATGAAGAAACTAAATGCTAAGGAAAAGAATATAGTTCAAAAAAGATTCTTTGAAGGAAGAACACAGATGGAAGTAGCAAATGAAATTGGAATATCACAAGCACAAGTATCTAGATTAGAAAAGAATGCAATAGATCATATAAAAAGAATATATAAATAATATCATAAGTTGGATAGTTAAGAAATAAGATTTTTTATATCCTATGGTTTTCAAGAGGAATCTTTATAAAATCTAGTATAACGACTGTTTTTGGTAAATGTGATAGAACAAATGTATTTTAGATAAGAATTTTAAAAATCAAGTGACAAAATTCAAGATAGAAAAAGAAATGGATAGAAAGATAAAATTACAATAATTGTGAATGATAAAAAATTAGATAAGTTGTTGTAATTGATTTGGCTTTGTTGTTATAATTATGAGTAAAATAGTAAGTTGCATGAGGAGTGATTAAAAATAGATATATGGGAAGAAATGTATAATAAGGCAAAGAGATAATATCATAAAGAAGAAATGAATAATAAATTGCATTACAAGTAAATTTATTATATAATCTACTAAGGTTTTGCCTATATTAAAAATCTACTGTAGTTCAGGCAGTGGAATATCCAAAAATATAATTAAAAATTTGGAGAGTGATTTTCATATGACAAAAAAATCAAAAAAATTTTTCTCGGCTGAAGAAATAAAGAAAATGGTATTAGAAGAGAAAAAAATGCCAGCAACTACAAACAGTAGTTGTGATGATTTCATTGTACAAGATAGGAATCCAATTGGCAGTCATAAAAAAGAAAAATTTAGGTATAAATAATCTGAACTATAAAATGACAGGGAATATAATTAAAAGTCCCTGTCATTTTTATTTCTAAATTACAATTTTCGTAAAAGAATATTTTAGTTAATAGATAAAAGTAATAAAATATTACTAATTTCTTAATAATAATAAAATATACACTTATTAATTTACAAAATGAAATATTTAGAATTGAACAATTTTGATTTACTACATTTTGATCTAATTGTATCAAAAAAATAAATTATTATTCAAACATAAAACAATATAAATTAATATATAATATATATATGGAGGTATGTATATGATAAAAGAAAGTGGAATGGATTTTAGGCATAAAGAAGTTGTGAATATTAACAATGGGAAAAGATTAGGATTTGTTCAAGATGTATGTGCCAATTTGGAGACAGGAAGGATTACATCAATAATAGTGCCTGGAAGTAAAAAATTGATGAGCATGTTTGCTAAAGAAGATGACATTGTAATAGAATGGGAAAGAATAAAGTGTATAGGAGATGATATTATATTGGTAGATATTTAAAATATACAAAAAAATACCTATTGATTTATAAAGCTTTATTAGAATAAGAAGAAAAGAATAATATTATTATTTATACTATGCATTCATGAATAAACGTATTTTTTATTATCCAAAATATAGTAAGAAAATTCTACAAAAAAACTAAAAAAATATATTGACTTTGAGAGCTCCGTATGATATTATAATCAAGTACCAAGAAAAAGAACAAAAACATATTAAATTTTGACAATATAATTAGTAGATTCTAACAAGATGAATAGAGTAAAAGTTAAATTACTAATTATATGAAAATTTTCCAAAAATCGTGTCGAAAAAAGATTAAAAAAATCGAAAAAATATGTTGACAAAAATGAAGCAAGGTGGTATGATAAAAAGTACTCAGCAAGAGATAAAAACATATAAATATACAATAAATATTTGATATGTAAATTAGTAA
>ENA-UOJD01002602-UOJD01002602.1-human-gut-metagenome-genome-assembly--contig:-P48-NODE-2602-length-14657-cov-5.074784_pt1 | contig 14657 bp, 13 predicted proteins | sample MGYA00242342_ERZ723889 | MGnify/ENA metagenome assembly ERZ723889
TTACGAAAAAATAAAAAAAATATACAAAAAACATCAAAAAAATGATAAAATATATATAGAATAAAGGGTGATTAAATTGACAAATGAATTAATAATAGAAATAGAAGGTTATGGTAACATTGTATTACATAAAGACACTACTTTATATGACTTAATAAAAAGACTAAATAAAACAGACGACATTATAGCTTGTTCCATTAATAATGAAATAGTAGAATTATCTTATAAACTAAAAGAAGATACAAAACTAAAACTAATAAGCATAAAAGATAGAATGGGTGCTAAAATATATAGAAGTGGTCTAAAATTCATATACATAACTGCAATAAAAGAACTATTTGGAATAAACACAGACGTAAAACTTCTTCATTCATTAGATAAAGGAATATATACAAGAATAGATTTGGATTTAACAGTAGATATAGTAAAAGACATAAAAGCAAAAATGGAAGAATTAGTAAGTAGAGATTTAAGATTTGAAAAAATAACAACAAGTAGAAAAGAAGCAATAAAATACTTTAATGAAGTAAAAGAAAAAGAAAAATCTTCTATGTATAAACAAATGACTGGAGATGCTTTAACATTATATAATTTATTAAATTATTATAATTACTTTTACACAAAAATGCCATATAGTACTGGAATAATAAAAAGTTTTGACTTAACCTTAACAAAAGATAAAGGAGTTATGCTAGAATATCCTAGTACATATGATATGAAAATACCTCCATACACTCATATGGACCAGGTACTAAATGTATTCAAAGAATATGGTAAATGGGCTGATACTTTAGGAGTAAAATATGTATCAGATGTTAATAATGTAGTGATAGAAGGAAAAATAAAAGAATTTATAGAATTAAATGAAATAAAACAAAATAATGACTTACTTAAAATAGCAAGTGAAATAGAAAAAAATTTAAATAACATAAAACTAGTATTAATCGCAGGACCTTCTAGTTCTGGTAAAACAACTACTAGTAAAAAACTAAGTTTATACTTGAAAAGCAAAGGAATAAATCCGTTTGTATTATCAACAGATGACTTCTTTAAAAATAGAATAGATACACCAAAAAATGAAAATGGTGAATACGAGTATGACATTCCAGAAGCACTAGACATAGATTTATTTAATGAAAAATTAACTAGTCTAATAAAAGGAGAAGAAACACTTCTTCCAACATATAACTTCTTAACTGGAGAAAAAGAATACAAACATGCTCCAGTCTCATTAAAAAATAGAGATTTAATCATAGTTGAAGGAATACATACATTAAACGAAATGTTAACAAGTAAAATAGATAGAAAAAATAAATTAAAAATATATATAAGTCCATTCACACCATTAGATTTAGATAGACACAATCATGTATCAACTGTTGACTTAAGATTAATTAGAAGATTAGTAAGAGACTATAGAACAAGAGGTTATAATGCAGAAGAAACATTAAAAAATTGGCGCGTAGTACGTCGTAGTGAAGAAAAATACATATTCCCATATCAAAAAGAAGCAGATATAGTACTAAATACTGCTTTAATATATGAACTTGGAGTATTAAAAACATATGCTGTACCAATACTATTTAGTGTAAGTTATCATAGTGAATACTATTCTGAAGCATTAAGAATAATTAATTTCTTAAAATCATTCTTAAACATATCAGATAGTATGCTACCTGAAACTGCATTATTAAGAGAATTTGTTGGTGGAGGATATTTTGAATAAGGAGGAAAAAAATGATAAAAGTTGCAATTAATGGTTTTGGTAGAATTGGTAGATGTGCCTTAAGGCAAATAAGTAAAAGAAAAGATATGAAAGTAGTCGCTATTAACGATTTAACTGATCCATTACAATTAGCATATCTATATAAGTATGATTCAGTTCATAGAATGTTAGACGAAAAAGTAGCAAGTGTAGATGATGGTATAGAAGTAAACGGTAAAAAAATAAAAGTATTTAGTGAAAGTGACCCATCAAAACTACCATGGAAAGACTTAAAAGTAGATATAGTATTAGAATGTACTGGAGTATTTACTACTAAAGAGAAGTCTAGTCTTCATATAAATGCAGGAACAAAGAAAGTAATAATAAGTGCACCAGCTAAAGACGAGTGTAAAACTATAGTTTATGGGGTAAACGAAAGTATTTTAGACAAAAAAGACCAAGTTATATCTTCCTCATCTTGTACAACAAACTGTCTAGCACCAGTATTAAATTTACTTCATAAATGTTTCATAATCGAAAGTGGTTCTATGATAACTGTTCATGCAATGACTAACGACCAAGAAACATTAGATATACCACATAAAAAAGGTATTGAAAGTCGTCGTGGAAGAGCAGCTTCATTAAATATAGTACCGACTTCAACAGGAGCAGCTTCATCTATTGGAAAAGTAATTCCTGAGTTAGATGGAAAATTATCTGGAATTGCATATCGTGTTCCAGTTGGAGATGGTTCATTAATAGATTTAACTTTAAATGTTAAAAAGAAAGTTACTTCAAGTGTAATAAATGATATGTTTAAAAATAATAAAAGTGAAGTAATAAAAATAGTTAACATTCCATTAGTTAGTAGTGATATAATAGGTTCCACTGAAGGTGCCTTAGTAGATGGACTATTAACTAAAGTAGTTGAAAAAGAAACTGGTTCACTAATAAAAGTTTCAGCATGGTACGATAACGAATGGGGCTATACTGCTCAAATGTTAAGAGTTGCTGAATATTGGTGTAAAAAACGTTAAAAAGCACAGAAAATCTGTGCTTTTTGTCTGCATTTTGGTATTTAGGTGTGAAATTGACCCCAAAAAAGTCCAAAACAGGTGTGAAAAAGCACTGAAAAAACACCAAATTAGGTGTAAAATTACATGTAAAAAACATTAAATCACGTGCAAAGCATTGATTTTTCTTCGAAAATAAGGTAAAATATAGATATCAAAGAAAGAGTGATAATATGGAAAGATTTAAAAGAAAAATAGACTCATATTTACTTGAATGGAAAGAAAGCAAATATAAAATGCCATTAATAGTAAGTGGAGCAAGACAAATTGGTAAAACAAATGCTATAAGAAACTTTGGAACTCAAAACTACAAATATTTTATTGAAATAAACTTTATTGAAGAAAACTTTTATAAAGATATATTTGACGAAGGTTACAAAGTTGATAATATTTTAAAAAGAATACTTTACCATAGTCCACTACTTAATTATGAACCAGGTGAAACATTAATATTCTTTGACGAAATACAAAAATGCCCTAACTGTGCAACATCTTTAAAATTCTTTAGAGAAGATGGAAGATTTGATGTTATCTGTAGTGGTTCATTAATGGGATTAAATTACAAAGAAATTGAGTCTAACAGCGTAGGAAACAAAACAGATTACATAATGAGAAGTATGGACTTTGAAGAGTTTTTATGGGCTAAAGGATACACTGATAAACAAATTGATGATATATATTCATACATGAAAGAATTAAAACCACTTCCTGAAAGTTTATACAATATATTTCTAAACCTATTTAAAGAATACATGGTTGTAGGTGGAATGCCACTTGTTGTAAAAAACTTTATTGAAGAAGGAACTTACAAAAACGTACTCACTCTTCAAAGACAAATATTACTTGACTATGAAGAAGATATAACTAAATATGCTGGTGGCCTAGATAAAGCAAAAATACTAAATGTATATAGAAAAATACCAGCCTTTCTAGGAGAAGAAAATAAAAGATTTCAAATAACAAAAATTGCCGTAAATGCAAAAAATAGAGACTATATTGGTGTAGTAGAATGGTTAAAAAATGCTGGAATAATTAATATATGCTATCAACTCACTAATTTGAGTTTGCCCCTAAAAGGAAATTACGACCCAAGTCAATATAAACTTTACTTTGGAGATAGTGGCTTATTAATAGCCTCACTAGATGACGAAAGCCAAACTGATTTAAGAGAAAACAATAACTTTAATACTTGTAAAGGTGCCATTTACGAAAATATAGTGGCAGATATGCTTGCTTCTAGTAATTATGAATTATTCTATTATAGAAACACAAAAAGCACTATCGAAATGGATTTCTTTATAAGAGACAACAACTCACTAGTGCCAGTGGAAGTAAAAGCAAATGATAATAGTACACCATCACTAAACAAACTAATTGATAAATCCACATATAAAGATATAAAATATGGAATTAAACTTTGTAATAAAAACATAGGCTTTAATGAAAAATTCTATACATTTCCATATTTTCTAACATTTTTGTTAAAAAGATATATCACTGAAACAAAAAACGGTAATAATGAATAACCGTTTTTTTGTAAACAAATATGTACATTTTCAAATTTTTAATAAGCCATTTAAGAAAATAGGTGTATAATAATTATAAGGTGGTAAAATGAAAACAATAAAAGATATTGATGTAACAAATAAAAAAGTAATTGTAAGAGTAGACTATAACGTACCAATAATAAATGGTAGAATATTAGATAACAATAGAATAGTTGCCTCTTTAGAAACAATAAATTATCTATTAAGTAAAAATGCTAAAATAATACTTATGTCTCACTTGGGTAAAATAAAAACAAAAAGTGATTTAGAAGCAAACTCTTTAAAACCAGTTAGAGATGAATTAAGTATATTACTTCATAAAGACATAAAATTTTCTAGCACTTTAAAAGGTAAAGAACTAGATGATTTAGTAAATAATTTAAATCCAGGGGATATATTACTACTTGAAAATACAAGATACATGGACTATCCAGATAAATTAGAAAGTAATTGTGACATAGAATTATCAAAATATTGGGCTAGCCTAGGAGACGTATATATATTAGATGCCTTTGCTTCTTCACATAGAAGACATGCTTCCACTGTAGGTATACCTTCATACTTACCACATGCAGTAGGTTTTCTAGTGGAAAGAGAATTACAAGAATTAGATGAAATAAAAAAAGAAAACAAAACTCTTCTATTAGGTGGTGCAAAAGTAGATGATAAATTGTCTCTTATCGAATACTTACTTCCAACTTCAGACAAAATATTACTAGGTGGAAGAATGTGTGCAACATTCATAAAATGTGAAGGCTATGAAGTAGGTAAAACTGAAACTAATGATGCACTTCTAGATAAATGTAAAGAATTACTAAAAACTAATAAAATAATATTTCCAATTGATGTAGTAACAGAAAATGGAATAAAAGAGTTAGATAAAATAACAAAAGAAGAAACAATTTATGATATAGGTAGTGAAACCATAGAAATGTATGAAAGAGTACTTAAAAATAAAGTATTAATTTTAATAAATGGTACTATGGGAATGTACGAAAATCCTTCATATGAAAATGGAACAAAAGAATTATATGAGTTTTTAAAACAAGAAAAGAAAAAGGTTGTAGTATGTGGAGGAGATGGTGCCTCATCTAGTAAAAAATATAATTTTAATCCATACTATATTTCAACTGGTGGTGGTGCTTCCCTAAACTACCTAAGCGGAATAGAATTACCTGCACTTAAAATTATGGAGGACTAATGAAACTAATAATATTAAACCATAAAAGTTATTTAGGAATAAAAGAACTAGAAAAATACAAAAAAGAAATAGAAAAACTAAAAACTGGAACAAACATAGTACTATTTCCTAACATTTTATACTTATCAATATTTAAAGACTCAAAACTAAACATAGGAAGTCAAAACTTTTATAGTTATAACTATGGCTCATACACTGGAGAAATATCTTTAGCTAGCTTAAAAGAACTAAACATAACCTACACATTAATCGGACACCCTGAAAGAATAATATTACATCTTGATACTTATGAGCAAATAAAAGACAAACTATATAAAAGCCTAAACAGTAACTTCAAAACAATTTTATGTATAGGAAGTACTAACAGCTTAAAAATGATAAAAAAAGAATTAAAGTATTATTTAAAAGGAATAGAAGAAAAAGCCCTTGATAATTTAGTACTAGCCTATGAACCAATTGACAAAATAGAAAAAGCTTTAGTTAATTTAGAAGAAATCACACTTGTTATAAATTATATTAAGTCATATACAAAAAAACACTTAAACAAAGAAATTCCAGTAATTTATGGTGGTTCAGTTGATAAAGAAAACATAAAAGAAATACTTTCCTTAACAGATGGAGTATTAATTGGAAAAATAAGTACAGATATTAACATAACTAAAGGAATTATAAAAAGTCTAGAAAACTAGATTTTTTTCATTTAAAACAAAACTTATTCACTTAAAACCAATTAGACAGTTTCAAAACGTTTTTATTTTATAATGAAACCATAATAAAAAGGAGAAATTATGAAGAAAAAAGTATTGGTAGTAGATGATAATAAAGGATTGGTTGGTTTATTCAAAGAATATTTTATGGATAGTAAAACAATTGAAATAACTGATGTTGCATATAATGGAGAAGAAGGATGGGAAAAAATAAAAAATAATACATATGACTGTATTTTATTAGACCTAATTATGCCCAAAAAAGATGGAATATATGTACTAGAACAAATAAAAGAAAATAATCTTAATTTAAACATAATTGTAGAAACAAGTTATAACGAACAAGAAACAATAAGAAATGTAAGTGAGTATGGAGTAAAATACTTTGTACTAAAACCATTTGAATTAGAAGACTTAGAAAAGAAAATACTATCAGTAACAAATAAACAAGAAAAAAGATATGGTTCAATTAACTTAGTAGAAAAGAATTTACAACTTTCTGTAACAAAAATATTACATGACCTAGGAATACCTTCAAACATAAAAGGATATTCTTACATTAGAGATGCAATAACATTAGTATACAATAATCCAGAATTAATTGGAGGAATAACAAAAGAATTATATCCTGAAATTGGTAAAAAATACAATGTAAGTATAACTAGGGTAGAAAGATCTATTCGTCATGCAATTGAAGTATCATGGAATCGCGGAGACTGGGACTTAATGGAAGAGATATTTGGTCACTCAGTAGACATAGATAAAGCAAAACCAACCAACAGCGAATTCATTGTAACAATTGCTGACAAACTAAAACTTGATACATTAAAAATAAATAGTTAGTCTTAATTAGTCACATAAGTGGCTTTTTTACTTTAAAAATACTTGAACTTGTGCTAAAATACTATTAGTAGGTGAAAGAATGAAAAAAGTATTACTATTAATATTAGATGGTTATGGAATAAATAAAAGTGAATTTGGAAATGCAATAAAAGCAGCAAAAACTCCAGTCATGGATAAATTGCTAGCAGTATATCCTCATACAGAATTAGAAGCATCTGGTGAGTATGTTGGCCTTCCAAAAGGACAAATGGGTAACTCAGAAGTTGGTCACATGACTATAGGAAGTGGAAGAGTAACATTACAACCTCTAACATACATTAACGAAAAAATAAAGAACAAAGAGTTTTTTGATAATGAATTATTAAATGAAACAATGTCATTTGTAAAAGAAAATAACAGCACTCTTCATTTAATTGGACTTTTATCAAATGGAGGAGTACATTCAAGTATTAATCACTTTTATGCAGTACTTGCAATGTGTAAACTAAAAGGTGTAAAAAATGTTGTATTTCATGTAATAACAGATGGAAGAGATACTAATAGAGAAAGTGGTATAAACTTTGTAACAGAATTTATGGACAAAGCAGAAAAATTAGGTATAGGTAAACTTGCAACAATATGTGGTAGATACTATGCAATGGATAGAGATAATAGATGGGAAAGAATAAAAAAAGCCTATAATGCAATAGTATATGAGTCAGGTAATATATTTCCAAACTTTAAAGTATGTTTTAATGAACACTATAAAAGAGAAATAACTGATGAATTTATTAATCCTAGTATAATTACCTCAGGGTGTACTATTCATGAAAATGATGCTGTACTATTTATGAATTTCCGTCCAGAAAGAATGACTGAAATAATAGATGCACTAACTAATAAATCATTTAAAATGTTTAAAACTAAACAATTTGAAAATGTAAAATTTGTATCATTATTTAATATTAATAAAAATATTCCATATGCATTTGATATAGAAAGACCAAAAAACACATTAGGTGAGTACTTAATGGAATTAGATTACACACAGGCAAGAATAGCAGAAACAGAAAAATATGCTCATGTAACTCATTTCTTTGATGGAACAAGAGACATAAATGATAAAAGAATACAAAAATTCTTAGTACCAAGTCCTAGTGTTCCAACATATGACATGAAACCAGAAATGAGTGTAGGAGAAGTAACAGAAACAGTATTAAAACAAATGGAAGAAGACTATGATTTTATATTAGTTAACTTTGCAAATCCAGATATGGTTGGACACACAGGTAACTTTGAAAGAGTAGTAGATGCAATAGAAATATGTGACTTCTGTTTAGGAAAAATATATGAAAAAGCAAAAGAATATTTCTATGAATTAATAATAACCGCAGACCATGGAAATGCAGAAAAAATGTTAAATAGAGATAAAACTCCAATAACAAGTCATACTACTAGTAAAGTACCATTTATAATTTGTGATGAAGAAATAAAATTAAAAGAAGGTGGTTCACTAAGTGACATTGCACCAACTATTACAGACATTTATGAAATAAAAAAACCAGATGTAATGACTGGTTCTAGCCTAATAATAAAAGATGAAGAAATCAAATAACTTCATCTTTTTGCTATTTACTATTTTCTTTAAAAGAATAATAGTGTATAATTTTTAATGAGGAGATGACAATATGAATAAATTTTACATAACAACACCTATATACTATCCAAGTGGTAAATTTCATATAGGTACAGCATATACAACAATACTTGCAGATGTACTAGCAAGATATAATCGTCAAAAAGGCTTAGATGTATACTTTTTAACTGGATTAGATGAACATGGAGAAAAAATACAAAAAAAGAGTGAAGCCCTAGGCATAACACCACAAGAATACACTGATAAAATGGCATCTATGACCACTGAATTATGGAGTTATCTAAACATTAGTAACACAGGTTTTATAAGAACAACTAATAAAACTCATATGCAAAGTGTTCAAAAATGTTTTGAAATTCTTTATAATCAAGGCGATATATATTTAGGAAAATATAAAGGTAAATATTGTGTCCCATGCGAAACATTTTATACAGAAAGCCAACTAGTAAATGGTTTATGTCCAAGTTGCATGAGAGAAGTAAAAGAAGTTGAAGAAGAAACTTATTTCTTTAATATGAAAAAATATGAAAATAGATTAAAAGAATTTTATAAAGATAATCCTGACTTTTTAGTACCAGTAACTAAGAAAAATGAAATAATGAATAGTTTTATTAATGTAGGTATAGAAGATTTATGCATTTCTAGAACAACATTTGACTGGGGAATACCTGTACCAAATGATCCTAAACATGTAATGTATGTATGGCTTGACGCTTTACTAAACTATGTAACTGCACTTGGTTATATGACTGAAGATGATACATTATTTAAAAAGTATTGGCCAGCAGATATACAAATAATAGGAAAAGATATACTTAGATTTCATGCAATTTATTGGCCTATATTCTTAATGGCTTTAAATTTACCATTACCAAAAAAAATATTTGTACATGACTTTATTATGATGAAAGATGGTAAAATGAGTAAAAGTAAAGGAAATACAATATACCCTGATACTTTAGCTAAAGAATATGGAGTAGATTCGGTAAGATATACTATTTTAAGAAGTTTACCATATGGTCAAGATGGAGAATTCACACCTAGTTTCTTTATAGAAAAATATAATACAGAATTATGTAATGATTTAGGAAACTTAGTTAATAGATCAATTGCAATGATAAATAAGTATTTTAATGGTTTTATTACTAAAACTAATATAAAAACAGATTTTGATGATAAACTTGATAATTATATAAATGATGAAATAAATCTTTATGAAAAAGAAATAGAAAGTATTAATATACAAAATGCTATAAGTCATATAATGAATATAGTTTCAAGAACAAATAAATACATTGACGAAACAACTCCTTGGGTATTAGCAAAAGAAGAAAAAACAGATCTTTTAAATCAAGTTATGTATAATTTATATAATACAATAAGAAAAATAGGTATATTATTATATCCATTTATACCAGATACAAGTAATAAAATATTAGAACAATTAAATATTCATGAAGAAAATTTAACTTCATATAATAGTTTAAAAACTACATTAGATTTAACAGGTAATAAAGTAGAAGAAAAAGTTTCACCTTTATTCCAAAGATTAGATGCTAAAAAAGAAGAAGAAAAACTTATTGAACTTATGAAAACAGATAATGAAAAATAGCCTCGGCTATTTTTTTAATATATCTAATACATGACTACTTGTCCCTAAAAACTCATACTTTTCACAAATACTAAAGTGATATTTTAGGTATAGATTAAACTCTTTTTCATCCAAACTATTAATCTCTCTTCTAAAATAATCAGTAAGCCCGTCTTGACTAATAATCTTTTCCCTAACTAACTTACACTCATTCTTTAACTTATCTATCTCTTTCATTGTAACAAAACTATATAAATCATTTTCCTTACTTACAACGTGAAACTCTTCGTTAACATTTTTCTTTTCAAAAGCCACTTTTATATTCTTATCAATAAATCCATGTTTCATAATAGCATAATCATTCATATAATAACTAATAAAAATATAACCATTATCTTTAATAACTCTTTTAGCTTCATTTAAAGCTTTCACTTTATCTTCAAAACTAATCAAATGATACATTGGCCCAAATAAGATAACTACATCAAAACTATTACTTTCGAAACTACTTAAATCTATCGCATTCCCTAAATAACTCTTAACACTAGGACAATTTTTTTCTATCACTCTTAAATTATGTTTAACTAACTCGACTGCTGTCACGTCATACCCTAAGTTACTAAAGTACATACAATACCTTCCAGTACCAGCACCCACATCCAGTATCTTCGCATTTTTAAAATTACTTAAATACATATTAATATACTTTATAGCAGTCTCAAACTCAACTATCCCATGTCTTCTACTAAGCCTTTTATCTTCATTAAATTTATTATAATATTTAACTAGTTCTCTTTCATTCATTTTTCTTCACCTACACTATAATAACAAATTTCAAAAAAATATAGAAGAAAAAAGTTGAAATTTTAAGAAAAAGTGGTAAAATTATATTCAGTTAAATGTTTTGATTAGGACACGACTAATAATAATTATTTACAAAAGCGAATTGTATATGGTGTAAGACAATTAAATAACTTATTAGTTACTACCTATGAACAGGACTCGAAAGATGTTCCCGGGGAAAACCTCGTTATTTAAATAAAGTTAAAAATGGATGGTACCGTGTCAAGCACTCCTTTAAAAGGGTGCTTTTTCATTTAACAAAAAGAAAGGAAGATAAAAATGATAAACATTAAAGAAAACGAAAAACTAAGTGTAATGAACCACTCATGTGCCCATTTATTAGCGCAAGCGGTGCAGCATTTATACCCAAATGCTAAGTTCTGGGTAGGACCAGTTATTGAAGAAGGATTTTACTATGACATTGATTTAGGTGACACTGTAATAAAAGAAGAAGACCTAGAAAAAATAGAAAAAGAAATGAAGAAAATTGCTAAAGATGGAAAACGTATAGTAAGACATGAACTTACAAAAGAAGAAGCTTTAGAAAGATTTAAGAATGATCCATACAAGATAGACTTAATTAGTAGAATGGATGAAAATAGTACTGTAATAAGTTGCTATACTCAAGGAGATTTCACTGACCTTTGTAGGGGCCCTCACGTTGAAACAGTAAAAGAACTAAAATACTTTAAACTTCTAAAAGTAAGTGGAGCATACTGGAAGGGTGACGCTAAAAACAAAATGCTTCAAAGAATTTACGGAGTATGCTTTGATAACGAAGAAGATTTAAATAACTACCTTACAGAATTAGCAGAAGCAAAAGAAAGAGACCATAGAAAAATAGGTAAAGATTTATCAATATTCATGACTAGTGACTTAGTTGGAAAAGGAATGCCTTTATGGCTTCCTAATGGTGCTATCATAAGAAAACAACTAGAAAATTATATCTATGAAAAAGAAAGAAAAATGGGATACTTACATGTGTATACACCATGTGTTGGAACAACTGAACTATATAAAACAAGTGGACACTGGGATCACTATAAAGAAAATATGTTCCCAATGATGAAAGTAGACGATGAAGAATTTGTACTTCGTCCAATGAACTGCCCACATCATATGCTAATTTATGCAAATGACTTACACTCTTATAGAGACTTACCAATAAGAATAGGCGAATTTGCAACAGACTTTAGATATGAAGCTTCTGGTGCAGTAAAAGGTCTAGAAAGAGTAAGATGCATGTGTCAAAATGATGCTCACTTATTTGTAACTCCTGAACAAATAAAAGAAGAATTTAAAAAAGTAGTATCACTAATACTTGATGTATATAAAGACTTTGGTTTCAAAAACTACAGTTTCAGACTTTCACTAAGAGACCCAGAAGACAAAGAAAAATATTTTGATGACGATGAGATGTGGAATACTGCGGAAGACAAACTAAGAGAAGTATTAAATGAATATGGTTGTCCATACAAAGAAGCAATTGGAGAAGCTGCGTTCTACGGTCCAAAACTAGATGTTGAAGTAAAACCAGCAGTGGGACCAGAAGTAACACTTTCTACTTGTCAATTAGACTTCTTACTTCCTAGAAGATTTGACTTATCATATATAGACAAAGATGGTTCAAAGAAAACTCCAGTAGTTATTCACCGCGCTATATTTGGAACATTTGATAGATTTACTGCATTCCTAATGGAAGAAACAAAAGGAACTTTCCCATTATGGCTATGCCCAACTGAAGTTAATATAATTCCAGTAAACAATGACTACCACTTAGAATATGCAAAAGAAGTTTATAAAGATTTAGACGATATGAATATAAGGGTTAACTTAGATGATAGAAACGAAAAACTATCATACAAAATGAGAGAAAGTCAAACAAAGAAAAATCCTATAACTTTAATTTTAGGAGACAAAGAAGTAGAAAGTAATACTATTAGTTATAGAAAATTTGGTAGTACTGAAACATATACTCTACCAAAAGAAATATTTATAAAAACATTAAAAGAAGCTATTAGTGCAAAAAAACAAAACATATAAGGTGGAATGTTTCCATCTTTTTTAGAAAGTAGGAACTTATGACAAGATTAGATATAGAATTAGTAAATAGACAAATTTGTCAGACAAGAAGTAAAGCACAAATGGAAATAAAGAATTTCAATATTTTAGTAAATAGAAAAACAATTACAAAGCCTGCCTTTAATGTAGAAAGTACTGATGTTATTACTCTAAATCATGAAGTACTCGAGTATGTTTCAAGAGGCGGACTAAAATTAGAAAAAGCATTAAATGACTTCAATATAGATTTAACTGACAAAACAATGCTAGATATTGGTTCTTCTACTGGGGGATTTACTGACTGTGCATTAAAACACAATATAAAAGAGGCAGTTTGTGTTGATGTAGGAAGTAATCAATTAGATGAAACAATTAGAAATAACGAAAAAGTTCACGTATTTGAAAATACTGATATAAGAAAATTTGATAACCCTCTTTTATCAAATGTAGATATTGTGACAATAGATGTTTCATTTATCAGTGTAACAAAAATATTAGATAAATTAAATATTATAAATGCAAAAGAAATAATTTGTCTAATAAAACCTCAATTTGAATGTGGGAAAACTATTGCTGATAAATATAAAGGAATAGTACTTGATAAAGAAGTTCATGAAAAGGTAATAAAAAATATTGTTAACTCCTTTAAAGAAATAAACTACAACTTAAAAAACATAACATTTAGTCCGGTAAAAGGTGGTAACGGAAATATAGAATACTTGGCATACTTTACAAAGGAAGAAATTAATAACACTATTAATTTTAAAGATTTAGTTAGTACTACATTTAAAATAATGAAATAATTAACAAGATTTAATTAAAAAAGAGTCTCAACACGAGACTTTTTAATTATCTAATAAATCTTCTATATTACATCCTAAAACTTTTGCTAATTTATATAATGTTTCTCCTTGTGCCTTATTTATATCATTTCTTCTTTGTTCATACATCTGAATTGAACGAAGTTTTACATCAGCTAATTTAGCTAGTTTACTTTGAGACAAACCGCTTACTTGTCTTACTATTTTTAAATTTGAAATTTCTTTGTTATAAAAATATGTATTTGCAATATCAAAAAATTTAGTTATATCTGCTTCATGCAAAGTTGAATACAAGTTTAATACTTCTTCAATTGGTAAGTATTTATTAATTTTATAAAAAGAATACCCCTTTGCTTGCTGATAATGCTTAAGTACAATAAAACCAAAACCATAATCATTATGAGCTTTACTACTATGATAATAATAATATCTTTTAAATCATGATATATAATTATCTTTGACATATTATCCTCATTTCATTAATACAATCATATCGTTGTGATGATATAAAGTCGAGACGTTTTTGTATTAAATAATAAAATTTAAAGAAAAAACAACTGCACTATATTATAAAATAATAAAAAAGGAGGGTTAAAAAATGAATAATTAGATGTTTATGATGAAAACAA
>ENA-UOJD01002606-UOJD01002606.1-human-gut-metagenome-genome-assembly--contig:-P48-NODE-2606-length-14627-cov-14.885946_pt1 | contig 14627 bp, 10 predicted proteins | sample MGYA00242342_ERZ723889 | MGnify/ENA metagenome assembly ERZ723889
CAACTGTATCCCCTAATTCTTCACGAATGACATTCATCTTTTCACGAAGATAGTAGTCCTTCTGTCCTTGATCAATTCTTTCTTTAACCGTTTCGTTGATTTGTTTTTCAACTTCACTCATCTTTTTTTCTTTTGCCATATCTTGAAGCAACATCATCAAACGATCATTCACTCCAAGTGTATCAAGATATTTTTGTTTTCTTTCAAGGTCTAAAGGTAACCCCTGAACAGCTTTATCACTTAAGAATTCACCGCCCATACCTTTAGAGATTTCCATAACAATTTCTTTTGTCACAAAACGATCCTGACCTTGCATGCGATCAAGCTCATCTGCGATCATGCGAATTAAGGCTTCCTCTTCAACCGTATCTTGTTTTTCGCTTTCAAGAATTTCAACTTCCACAAGATCACTCAAGCTTCCATTGATCCATTTATTTAATTTAACACGCTTAATTCCACGGAATTTAACGCGTAAAAAGTTATCAAAACGACGAATATGACGAATTTCACACAAAGTCCCTACAGAATATATGTCTTCGGTTGCAGGATTTTCTTGTTCAAGTTCTTTTTGAGAAAACAAACAAATCTTTTTATCATAATTATCCTGCGCATTTTCAACAGCATGTACAGAGTTATCTCTACCTACATCAATGACAATTTCTTGATTTGGGTACAGTACGACTCCTCTTGTACAAACTAAAGGATAGGTATTTAATTCCATACAAAAAACCTCCTTATATTAAATATGGAAAAAGACGCTAGGCGTCTTTTTTCGTTTACATTATACTACTTTACAGAAGTTTTAATGAAGTCTAATGCTTTTTGATTAGCTAAATCTGCTTTAATACTTTCTGGAGAAATCAATGATTTGATTTTTTCAACTTCCATATTGTACATTTCAGACATTGTAGTAAATTCTTTTTCTACATCTTCATCACTAGCTTCGATGCTTTCAGCTTTTACGATAGCTTCTAATACTAATTGAGTCTTAACACGAGCAGCAGCTTCTGGGCTCATTTGAGCACGAATTGCTTCTTCAGTCTGATGAGTTGCTTCTAAGAATTGTTTAGCAGTGAATCCAGATTGTTGCATACGACCTTCGAATTCTTTGTACATACGATCAACTTCAGCATCGATCATTACTGCAGGGATTTCAACATAAGCGTTGTCACAAACTTTTCCTAACAATTCATTTGTGAAGTTTTCTTCAGCTTCTCTTTCTTTTTGAGCAGTTAAATCAGTTTTTACTTTTTCTTTGTAAGCATCTACTGTTTCAACATTTTCAATTTTTAATTTTTTGATTAACTCATCATTTAATTCAGGAAGATCTTTATATTTTACTTCGTGAACTGTGCAGTGGAAAGTTGCAGGTTGACCAGCAAGTTCAGCTGCTTGGTAGTTTTCAGGGAAAGTAACTTCAACGTCTTTTTCTTCACCTTTCTTAACTCCAACTAATTGTTCTTCGAAACCTGGAATGAATGATCCTGAACCAAGTTCTAATGGATAGTTTTCTCCAGATCCGCCTTCAAATGCTACACCATCTTTTGTTCCAACAAAATCGATAACTACTTGATCACCTAATTGGGCAGCATCGTCATCTTCACGAACAACCCAGTCAGCATAACGATCTTGAACACGTTTAACTTCGTTTTCAACATCTTCTTCTGTAACTTCTACATCCGCTTTTTTGATATCTAATCCTTTGTATTCACCTAAAGTTACTTCAGGAAGTACTGTACATGTAAATACTAATACGGCTTTTTCATCATCAGCTTCTTTAACATCTAAAGTAGGACGAGCTACTAAATCGATGTTGTGTTCTTTGATTCCTTCTGATAATGCTTCATTAGCTACTTCTTCACTAGCCATATCATATAATGCTTTTGAAGAAAGTTGTTTTTTAACTAAAGCATCAGGAATTTGTCCTTGACGGAATCCTTTCAAATTCATGTGAGATTTAGCATAGTTTAATGCTTTTTTCTGTGCTTTTTTCCAAGCTTCACCTTCTACTGTTACTTCTAATTCACCAGTAGAATTTTCTTTCAAAGTCCAAGTACTAGTCATTGTTTTCTCCTCGCTTTTCAATGGATAACTCAATATCCTCAATTCTTTCAAGACCTTGTTTTTTGACAAAACCAGGCCATTCATCGGATTTCTGCATTGCATCATACACAAGTCTACAAATACCTTTCGCAAGCTGGTAAGGATCTTTGTCTTCTTGATCGAATGGTCTTTCATATAAAACTAACTGCATCAAAAGTGACATACAAAATTGAATCATAGTAGGATCCTCATTTGTAAACCAACTTTCGAATAATGAGCTAGCCTCATTGATTGACTGATCTTGCTCCATAGGTAAAATAGCACTTGGTATAAACGTAATGTTCAACCCGGATTTTATCAAATCAAACGGATCATCAATTTTCTGCTCCATTAAAGCTTCAATCAATGTACCCTTATATTCATCAGGTAAATCTGAATCTAGTAATTCCTGAACTTCATCATGACACATTCTTAGATTCGTGTTTTCTAAAATAGAAATCGCATAGATTTTTTGTTCTAGAGTACCATGAACATAATCCTGTAACTTGCTGAAATCCATACTCTTACTCTTTTGTTCCAAATAAGGTTTACATTCAGACTTATAATATTCCAATAACTCCAATGCATCTTCTGGAACATAAGGCATGTTCAGTTCCTGACAAATCAATTCGTACGCCTGGGCATAACTTTTTTCATCTATCTCTTTTTTTATTTCTTCGATTAAAGAATGATAATATGCGTTCACTTATACCTCCATGCGAAACATTAGTATTCTACCATAAATATCGACAATAATCAATTCTACGCATTTTTAAAATACAGAATCCAAAGAATGTCATCTCTAGAAAAAAACTCTCCTTTTATAGAGAGTCTACTTTCATATTTTTTTCTAATTCATTTAACTTCTTGAATTCAGCCAAAATACAAATAACGGACACTACAAAAGCAACAAAATCCGCGATTGGAGCCGCATATAAGATTCCATTCAACCCAAAAAATTTAGGTAAGATCAAAACTAATGGAATCAAAAATAATACTTGTCTAGTCATAGATAAAAACATTCCTAAATAGGCTTTTTTAATTGACGAAAAGAAGCTAGACGATAACATCTGTACTCCATCAACACATACTAGCATTAGATAGATTCGCATAAACATTGTCGCAAATTCAAAATAGTTCGCATCCCCTGATCCAAATATTGATAATACAGTACTTGTGCAGAACTGAAATAAAGCCCAGCCAATAAATGAAACAACCAAATTTACACTGATCGCAAGTTTGAACGTCTTTTTAACACGCTCATATTTTTGGGCTCCATAATTAAATCCAATAATTGGCTGCATACCTTGCGAAATACCAATGATGATAGCTAATAATATCGCATTGGTTTTCATCACAATGCCACAGGCGGCTAAAGGAATATCACTACCAAACTTAGTAAACTGTCCATAATACGTCAATGAATTATTTAATACGATTTGTACAAACAAAATCGCAATCTGATTTAATGAAGCACTCATTCCAATGGTTGCCATTTCCTTTGTATCATTTAAAGAAATACGTAAACTACTTTTATTAAATTCAATATGTTGAAAACTCTTAATATACCAAGCGGCAATAAAAAATGAAATCACTTGCCCAGCTACTGTGGCGAGGGCAGCCCCAGCGACACCCATATGAAATACAAAGATAAATAGTGGATCTAATATAGTATTCACAACAGCACCCGCAACCATACATGTCATTGAATATTTTGGTGATCCATCTGCACGAATCAAGTTACTAATCACATTTGTCGTAATCAAAAACGGAACACCCAAAGTTGTTATTCGTGTATATTCAAGTGCCAAAGGCATAATTGTGCTTGTTGCACCAAATGATTTTAGTAGCGGTTCAAGAAATACAAGTACTAAAACAACATAGATTACTGAGCAAAGAACAGACATACTAATACCATTCCCAGCAATACTACTTGATCGTTCTGGCTTCTTTTCACCTAGATATAAACTAAATAAACTTGCTGAACCAATCCCAATCAACAATGCAATCGCAAGTGCAATTGTTGTCAATGGAAACGCCACATTAGTTGCCGCATTTCCTAGAAAACCAACACCTTGCCCGATAAAGATTTGATCTACAATGTTGTATAATGACGATACAAGCATTGAGATAATACTTGGTATCGCAAACTTTTTTAATAATGATGACTCTTTTTCATACCCTAAAGGATTTTGCATACTAATTCAATTCCCTCTTTCTAAACTGTGCAATTAAATGCTTATTCCCCATTGAATGCTCACGAATGACATTTAACTCATTTCCTCTTTTATCAAACCAGCCAACAAATTCATAACCTGGCTTTGTTGCCGGCAACAAATGAATTGTATCCGAAAAATACGTATATGACTTTGGATTTCTTCGACTACTTAATCCCCCATTCAAATCATATGTAATCTTATATTGACTTACTTGCCAATGGGCATATAAAGTACAAGACTCATGAATGGGTTCATCCAAGTTATAACGCCAACGATAATCACAATCCCAGAACCATCCATCAAAGGTATATCCAACTCGAACTGGCGGCTTTAAATCCTCCAATAAACCATGTTCATCCGTACATACATCCATATAATTGGCTCCACCACACGTTTCAAAGTGGATAACTGGACATTCTCTATAAATAGCTGTTAATATGACTGGTTCATGAATGCCTGCTGGTAAACTTGTTATAATTTCACCATTAAACTGCCAACCTACAAACATAACGCCCTTCTTAAATGCCGGATACAACAATAATTCTTCCGATTCAATGCATGTATATCTTGGATTACGACGCGACATAACTCCGCCGTCCACATCATATTCAATGGGATACCAAATAGGAATCCATTTATCATATAAAGTCACAGAATGAGGAAGCACCCCACCTGGATTTAATCTTTTTGTACACTCTTTATCTATATACCAACCAACAAATTGGTAACCTTCTCTTTTTTCACTCATCAAATATCACCTGCCCATTATTTTATCACAAATAGAAAAACTTCTAGGAAAATTTCTAGAAGTTATTCAAATAATTATATAAACTATTCCCAAAAGTCATTTCCATAAGTTCACTTGCGATTTCTTTACTTTGAATCCGCATAATATGATCTTCTACATCTTGTTTACCTAATAAATTTATATTTCCATACCATACAATTTCCTGATCAATAATCGCAAAATGTTCACAATTATCTTCTGCAGATTTTAGATAAAAACCAGATTGTCTCATTTCCTCTAACAACTGCATTCTGTAATTTGAACTTCCAAACCTAATTTTATCCGGCATCCAAGAAACTACGGTTACTTCAACCCCAACTTCCATCTTTTCTTTAACCAATTTAGTAAATTCTACAACTCTATCACCAGATAATGAAGGACTGGATACAATAATATTCTTCTTTGCTTGAATTAAATCTTGAACATAAGCATCATAATAATTACTTGCATCATATATAGATTGAGAAATTTGCGATTCACTTTTTATGCCGTTAGTATCCGAAATTAATTCATAACCCGATTCTTTGTAGGCCTTTAATCTTTTTCCATACATCCGATCAAACATTGGAATATGGACATCTACATAATCATATACTAATATTGTATATTTTTTATCATATAGTCGATGAATTCTTCCTGTAAATTGTTTTATAACACTACTACTAGCTACAGGCATTGCTAGAAACAAAGTATCCAACCTATCAAGGTCAAAGCCTTCTCCAACAAGTGATCCTGTCGCAACCAATATCATAGTTTTGTCTTCAGGCACACTTTTCATTAATTCAACAATATGATTATTTTCTTTTTTTGATTGACTACCTATCAATAAGAAAACTGAATCTGCCACACCTTCTAATTGTTGATATAGTTTCTTACAATGATTTACATATTTTGACAATACAACAGGTGTACGTTTTTTCTTTATACATTCTTTTATATCCTGAATAATCATTTGATCTCGCAAATCATTATCTCGTAATATTGAGTATGCTTCATTTGGATTCTTTTCATCTTTCATCATTCCTCTTGGTGCAACCACATGTGTAAAACGAGGATATAATAGACGAGGAATCCCTTGTTGTTCAGCCTGTTCTTTTGCGGAATATTTATGTCGTATTGGACCAATAAACATAAAATTCATCTTATCCAATTGATCCGTTCGATCAACGGCTGTAACACCATATACATATTTAGCTTTAATTTCTTTTAAAACAGCACTTTCTGTATTTGAAGCCGCATGATGACATTCATCCACAATGATCATGCCATACTCATTCAACAGTTTATGAAATTTCCCTTTTTTACATATAGAACCAGCCATTGCGATATCAATTATACCTGTCATAGAATCATGAGACCCTTGCAAAGTACCTATCAATGATTTTCTCTTTTTGATCAACCCCTTTGGTGTCGTATATTCAGGTAACTCTTCATTTATATCCAAAAATTTCTGCAGCTTATCTTTCCATTGTTCTAATAAAGATGAACTCTCCAACAAAATTAATGTATTCACTTTCTTTGTCGCAATTAAATCTGCACAAAGAACAGTCTTACCAAAAGCAGTAGCCGCTAATAAAATACCATTATCATACTCAATCATTTTATTTAGAGCTACATTTTGTTCAGGTTTTAACTCTCCCTTAAAAGTAACATCAATACTTCTTCCTTGTTGCCTTTTATCATCAATCATCATTTGAATCTCAGCATTCTTATTATACGAAATTAAAGCATCATAACATCCTCTAGGAATTTGTATATATCCACTATTGTGATCTTCACCAAGATAAATATATTTATACATGCCAAAAGTAGAAATTCCCATACCTTGATTTTTATAATAAATAGGATTACTAATTCTAGCCAATTTACGGATTTTATTTTGAATAGACACACTTAAATTTGAAGTATCCACATAAATACCATTTGATAAAGTGATATGCATTTTTCCATTCACTTCATTCTTTTCAAATTCACTCATTGAATCCCATGGCTTATCATCTGAATTTCCATGCCATTCTTTTATTTTTTCTTCTATAAACACCTGTGAAAGCTTAGGCTTAGACCACAATATATTCCATTGATTTGAATAGGCATTCCAATTTTCATCAATAAATGCACTGTTGCCATCTTTCAATGCTCGTCCTTGTAATGGTAATGCGATTAAATTTCCCAGACCACCCTTTGACATACTATCTTGTGCTGGTATCATACGATCATAGTATTTAAATGATTTTAAATTCACTTGTTCTGCCCCTTTATCCAATAAAGCATTCCCAAAATTTCTTGCCAAAATAGCTGAAATCGGTTTATCAAAGAAAATCCAAATATGCGCTCCTTTACCTGATCTAGAACGCTCAATCAATGGATCAATTCCATTTAATTGACAAATCTCACGCATCGCATCAACTTCTTCTTTCCAACTCTCATCTATATTCGCAAAATCATTTCCCGCATCTTTATCATGATTATCAAAATCAAAGACCAAAAAGCGACACGTATTATCTTTATGCAATGGATAAACACCAATCACTTCATTTCCTTTTAAATGTGACATAATACTATCAATTGTCAAAGCTTTATACTTTTGGTAATGACAATCTTGACAACGAAATCCTGCATTCCATTTCTTGCCACACCCATCCGACCAAAAATTAATACATTGTGGATAGTATCCCACCTTATTTGTTTTCTTGCTTTCTACTCTTTTTGCGTATACGTCTGTACGACCCCAGAAACGAGCAAAAAATCGATTTGCCATATCTTTTGTGATTTCATTTGGAAAAACAATACGACTTCCTTGATTCGTTTCAAAAGGTTCTGTATTTGTAGAATTCTTTAATTGATCCAATTCTTTCTGATAAGAAATTTCTTCTCGATCCAAAATGTTCTTCAAGCATTGAATCTCTTTTTGTAAGTCATTTATTATAGTCAAATTATCATTCGTTTGTTTCACAAAACCACCCACTCTTTTCAATACTATTTTAATTGAATTAGCAAATAAAAAAAACACCCAAGACTCCGTTAGTTAGACGGAGAGGAGTGTTTTCAGAACACATCTGCAAGTAGTAGTCTTGTAGTAGTTCTATGTATATAATAATCCTTTTTACAAACCATTGTGTTAACACAAACACACAAAACAGATAAAATTTTCTATTGATAATTCAATCAACATGATTATAATGAAGTCTAAATTATAGATAAATTAGAATTTGATAAGGAGCGAAAAGAAAAATGTGTGAAGAATGTTACTCTGATGAAAATAGAATAACACCATTACTAAATCCCTTGGACTGCTTAGAAAACCACACTCAATATATTTGTGGAACTTGTGGACGTTGCATTTGTATTGAACATGACCCAAACAGAGGATCGCAAAGATGGAATTTTCCTTTTAAGTCATTGGAAATTGCAAAACTTTATTTACGAACAGCCGATTATACAACGAAAAGTTCATGTGGTATTTATGAGATAGAGAACAGTAAAGGCAGAGTATTTTATAAAATATTCGCCGGGAATGAGGATTTACATCTATTCTTGAAAAAGAATAAAGACAAGAAATGCAAACAAATGACACCTGTGTTTAATGTTGGAGAGTATAAAGAATATTCACATACAGAAGTACGAAAATTGACTTCTGATGAAATAAAACAATATATGAGTGAACGTTAAATTCCAGTTTATTAAATCTTAACATCAATATTTTTATTAAACCTTTTCAACAAAGAGACGTAATGTTTCTTTGTTTTTTTTATAAAGGTTTTCGAAAAGGTTTTCAAAACTATCTATAAATAGAAAAAAAGCCCTTATATAAGGGCTAATTCTTAAAAATGGCGTCGACGGAGGGATTCGAACCCCCGACCGTGCGCTTAGAAGGCGCATGCTCTATCCAGCTGAGCTACGTCGACAACGCATATATTTTATAACATAATCAAAATATATGCAAGCTTAAATTTAAAATTTAGTCTAACTCAAAAGCACCCGTGTACAATTGATAGTATTTACCCTTTTGTTTCAACAAATCCTCATGATTACCACGCTCAATAATACGACCTTGTTCTAATACCATGATCGCATCACTATTTTGAATCGTTGAAAGTCTATGCGCAATCACAAATACTGTTCTTCCTTCCATCAACTTATCCATACCTTCCTGAACAATACGCTCCGTATGTGTATCAATGGAACTTGTTGCTTCATCCAAAATCAATACAGGAGGATTGGCAACCGCTGCACGAGCAATAGATAAAAGTTGTCTTTGTCCTTGCGATAAAGATTCTCCACCTGCATGAATCATTGTGTCATAGCCATGTTCTAAGTGTTTAATAAATTCATGTGCATTCGCTAACTTACTTGCCGCAATACACTCTTCATCACTCGCATCTAAACGACCATAACGAATATTATCCATAATTGTACCAGTAAATAAGTTTGTATCCTGCAATACAATACCTAATGATTTTCTAAGATCTGCTTTCTTGATTAATTTTACATCAATACCATCATACGTAATGGAACCCGATTGAATATCATAAAAACGATTGATTAGATTCGTAATGGTTGTTTTCCCAGCACCTGTAGCTCCTACAAAGGCAATTTTTTGACCTGGTTTTGCAAATAAAGAAACGTCAAATAAAATCTGTTTATCTGGATTATAAGAGAAGTTTACATTTTCAAAACGAACATCTCCACGAAGCGGAACCAATTCATCTTGTCCATTTTTTCTTGGATGATGCCAAGCCCAATGATCATGATCAATTTGTTCTAAAGTAACCACACCATCATCGACTTCACTTTCTGTATCTATAATTTCATAAATACGCTTAGCACCTGCATCCGCCATGATTACCGCATTTAACTGCATACTAATTTGTCCAATTGGATTTGTAAAACTACGATTCAACTGCAAGAATGCCGCAATACCACCTAATGTTAAGCCAGCAATATGATTTAGCGCAAAAATAGAACCCACAACCGCTACAAGCACATAAGAAATATATCCAATGTTCATTACGATTGGCATTAAAACATTCGCAAACGTATTCGCATTCGCACTTGCTTCAAACAACGCATCATTTACTTGATCAAAATCTTTGATGCTTTGTTCTTCATGCGTAAAAACTTTAATGACTTTACTACCTTCCATCATTTCTTCAATAAAACCATTTTCTACACCTAATTGTTTTTGTTGTGCAATAAAGTATTTACCTGACTTTGCCGAAATCTTTTTTGAAGTATACACCATCAATAAACCACATGTGATTGTTAAAACAGCCAATGGAACATTTAAAATAAACATAGAAATCATAACTGAGATAATCGTCATTAAAGATACAATAACTTGAGGAATACTTTGAGAAATTAGCTGTCTTAAAGTATCCGTATCATTTGTATAAACAGACATGATATCCCCATGTGCATGTGTATCAAAGAAGCGCAATGGCAATGTCTGCATATGTTCAAACAATTCATCACGAATATGTTTTAAAGTACCCAATGAAATTGTTACCATTATACGATTAAATCCATACGTAGCTAAGATACCTACACCATAAATCATCACCAATTTCATTAATGCATTTAATAAAGGCACATAATTTGGAACTGTTTGTGATAATAACGGAACAATGTAATCATCAATCAAGCTCTTTAAAAACATACTTCCATATACATTGGCAATACTTGACACAATAATTAATACAAGCACAATAAAACTTTCAATTTTATAAGAAGTGATTGTTTCTTTAATTACACGCTTTAAACTATTTGTATCTCTATTGTTCATCAAAATCACCTCCATTGTTTTGTGCTTCAAAAGTTTCTTTATACATTGCATTTGATTTTAATAATTCTTCATGCGTACCTAAACCAGAAATTTTTCCATCATCAATAACCAAAATTTGATCCGCATCCTGGATACTTGAAACACGCTGTGAAATAATGATTCGAGTTGTGTGTGGAATCTTCTCTAAGAATGCTTGTCGAATCAAAGCATCTGTTTTTGTATCCACGGCACTTGTAGAATCATCTAAAATCAAAATTTTCGGACTCTTCAATATAGCTCTTGCGATACACAAACGCTGTCTTTGTCCACCCGAAACATTCGATCCACCTTGCTCAATATACGTATCATATTTATTTGGCATCAACTGAATAAATTCATCTGCCTGTGCAAGTTTACAAGCCTCCATGATCTCATCATCAGTCGCATTTGGATTTCCCCAACGCATGTTTTCTTTGATTGTTCCCGAAAATAAAACATTCTTTTGTAGAACCATTGCCACATTATCACGTAATACTTTTAAATCATAATCACGAACATCCATTCCTGCTACTTTAACGCTCCCCTTAGTTACATCATATAATCGTGGAATCAATTGTACTAAACTCGATTTACTCGATCCTGTTGCTCCAAGAATTCCTAGAGTTGATCCTGAAGGAATGTGTAAATTGATGTGACTTAAAATGTCTTCATCGTTGCCATAATGAAATGAAACATCTTCAAAATCAATGGTTCCATTTTCTACTGTTTGAATACCATTTTCAGGACTTGTAAGATCTGATTCTTGATTTAATACTTCAGCAATTCGATTTCCACTCGCAATCGACATTGTCACCATGACAAAAACCATACTCATCATCATTAGAGACATCAAAATACTTGCGGTATATGTAAATAAAGACATCAATTCTCCAGTTGTCATATTTGAAGCTACAATTTGATGAGCCCCTAACCACGAAATCAAAAGAATTGTGCCATACATACAAAGTTGCATCACAGGAGAGTTAAACACCAAAATTTTTTCAGCTTTCCCTTGAATACTAAAAATAGTCTCACTTTCTTTACGGAATTTTTCAATTTCATGATCCTTACGAACAAATGACTTCACTACACGAATCCCTAAAATGTTTTCTTGAATACTCGCATTTAAAAAATCATAACGAGAGAAAAGTCGACTAAAGATGGGACTTACGATAAAAATAATTCCAAATAAAACAACGCCTAAAACAAGTACGGCAGCCACAAAAATCATAGCCATTTCTTTATTAATGATAAAAGCCATGACCAAAGATGCGATAAGCATCAATGGGGCACGAACACAAATACGAATCATCATCTGATATGCATTTTGAATATTTGTCACATCCGTCATCATACGCGTAATCAATCCGCTTGTTGAATAAGCATCAACATTTGAAAATGAAAACTCTTGAATTTTGCGATATTCCGCTTTTCTTAAATTCTTCGCAAAACCACTCGATGCGATTGCCGCATGCTTTCCACTTTTAGCTCCAGCCCACAAAGATACAAAGGCTGCTACCAACATCAAAAAGCCATAAAACCAAATTGATTTCATATCCCCTTTTTCAATGCCATTATCAACTAGGATTGCCATTAAAAAAGGAATCAAGACTTCAAGTATAGCTTCAATTGAAACATAAACAGGACTTAAAAATGTATCCTTTTTATATTCCTTTACTTCCTTCAATAAAGTTTTAATCATAAAAACCCCCTTATTCTAAATTTTGAGCAAGTTCCTTTAAAATCTCTAATAATTGTTTTCGTTTCTCTATACCTAAAGCATTTTCAAACTTAGATTCCATGATAAAAATCTGCTTTTCAATATCCTCATGAAGATCCTGCTCTTTTTGTGTTAATACGATTGTTCGAACTCGTTTATCTTTAGGATTATGTTTTCTTTCAATAAACCCCTTCTGTTCCAAGCGATTTAGAATTCCTGTAACCGTTGGATTTGAAATATGAAAATGCTCTTCAATATCTTTCTGAATCACTGGATCCTTATCTGTAAAATGCAAATATCCTAAAACGTCGCGCTGGGATTTTGTCAAATCATACTTCTTTAATCCTTCATTCATATGTTTGTCCATCTTTTTCTTGATCAAACTAAAATAAAAACCAATCTCATCATTATCACGCACTGTATTCACCTCATTTTCATAGCACGCTATGTTTTTACATAGTATGATATATATTTTACTCAAACAATTCCATTTGTCAATTTTTAATTTTTTAGTTATCATACTTATGTATGAAAAAAAATGAAGAATATATAGTAACATGTATCGATGATACAGATTTAAATAGTGGTGTTGTTAAAATTGACGATATGGTCGTCTTTGTTCCTAACTTATTAATTGGTGAAAAGGCAAAAATTAAAATTGTTAAGGTCAACAAAAAATACGCTTTTGGCATTATTACTCAACTTTTAGAACCAAGTATAAACCGCCAAGAACTTACTTGTGAAGTTGCCAAAACATGTGGTGGATGCCAACTACAACATATGAGTTATGCCTATCAATTAGACTATAAATATAAACATGTTAAAAAACTTTTTGAAGACATAGAAGTAAGGCCAATTCTAGGAATGGATAATCCTTGGTACTATCGTAACAAAGCACAATTTCCTGTTAAAATTAAGGATGGAAAAGTACAAATGGGATTTTATCGTCAACATTCAAACGACGTTGTGACATGCAAAGAATGTAAGATTCAAGACCATGTGATCAATGAAGTATTTAGCTTTATTCAAAAAAAGATCACACTTAAAATGGCTCAAGATTTAAGACACGTATTTATCCGCCACTCAAGTACAGATGAAATTCAAGTCGTATTTATCGGTAAAAACGAAAAAAATATTATATCTTTATCTGACCAATTAAAAAACACATTCGCAAATATCACAAGTATTGTATTTAACTACAACACACGAAATGACAATGTGATCTTAGGCGATACATATAAAGTGTTATATGGCAATGACTCTATTATTGAAGAGTGTTTAGGTAATAAAGTAAAATTACACTTTAAAGCATTCTTCCAAGTCAATCCTAAACAAATGGAAGTTCTATATAGCCAAGCCATTAAAGCCGCTAATCTTTCTGGAAATGAAACATGCATTGACATGTATGCTGGAACTGGAACCATTGGAATGGCTGTAAGTCAACATGCCAAAAGTGTGATTGGCGTTGAAATTGTTAAAGAAGCTGTAGATAATGCCAATGACAATACCAAAATGAATCATCTTGATCATTGTCACTACGTTTGCCAAGATGCCACAGATTTTGCGCATGATCATAAAGAGGATAAAATTGATGTTATTTTTATTGATCCACCAAGAAAAGGCATGACTGAAAATGGTATTAAAGACACAATAACAATGCAACCTGATAAAATCGTATATGTTTCTTGTAATCCTAAAACATTATCAAGAGATTTAAAAATATTTAAAGAATATGGGTATCAATGCGAATACGTACAACCCGTTGACATGTTTTGTCAAACTATTGGACTTGAATGTGTTGCCAAGCTGACAAAAATAGTGTAATATTTTAACACTATGAGGCCGTGGTGGAATTGGTAGACACGCTACTTTGAGGGGGTAGTGAGTAATGCTCGTGTGCGTTCAAATCGCATCGGCCTCACCATATAGATATGAAAAGTGCTTCGGCACTTTTTTATTTTGCACAAAGACACATTTAATAAATTAGGATATAAAGCTAAAATCAACACTCATACAACG
>ENA-UOJD01002608-UOJD01002608.1-human-gut-metagenome-genome-assembly--contig:-P48-NODE-2608-length-14609-cov-5.106637_pt1 | contig 14609 bp, 9 predicted proteins | sample MGYA00242342_ERZ723889 | MGnify/ENA metagenome assembly ERZ723889
GATAAGGATCTGATTCTGGTTCGCCAGCAGCAGGATGCCAATAACGGCGATATCGTCGTTGCCTTAATCGAGGATTTTGCAACCGTCAAAACCTTCTATAAGGAAAAGGATTTCATCCGCCTGCAGCCGGAAAATCCCTCTATGTCACCCATTATCGTAAAGGACGTTGCCATTTTGGGCAAGGTCATCGGTCTGTTCAGAAAATTCTAAGGAGAGATGAAAGTATGTATGGTTATGTAAAGGTCGGTTCCGCTGTACCAAAGCTGCGGGTTGCCGATTGTGTCTATAATAAAGAGGAAATCTTGAAGCTGGTGGAGGCAGCCGCCGCAAAGCAGGTGCGCGTGCTGTCCTTCCCCGAGCTTTCCGTTACAGGCTATACCTGTGCGGATTTGTTCTTTCAAACACCGCTTCTGCACGCCGCCGAGCAGGCAATTCAGGAGATTGCAGAAGCAACAGAAGCACTGAATATCTTCCTCCTGATTGGTGCGCCCATCGCTGTGGATAATCAGATGTTCAACTGCGCTGTTGCCCTCTACAAGGGTAAGCTTCTGGGTATCGTTCCCAAAACACATATCCCCAACTATAGCGAATTTTATGAAGAACGCTGGTTTGCCTCTGCGGATGACCTTTTGACGGAAGAAATTACTTATGCAGGGCAGAATGTTCCCATCGGCGCAGACCTGATTTTCGCCGCTGCAGATTTCCCTGCACTGAAAATCGGCGTAGAAATCTGCGAAGACCTCTGGGTACCCATTCCCCCCAGTTCCTATCTGAGCCTGTACGGCGCAACGCTGCTGCTGAATCTTTCCGCAAGCAATGAGCTTGCCTCCAAGCCCGGCTATCGCCGTCAGCTGGTGTCTCAGCAGTCCGCGCGCTGCCTGTCCGCTTATGTATACACCTCCGCAGGCACAGGCGAATCCACACAGGACGCTGTATTCAGCGGACACAGCATGATTTACGAAAACGGTACGCTTTTCGCGGAAACAGAGTCCTTCTCTCGCGAAAGCCAGTTTGTTTATGCCGATATCGACGTAGAAATGCTGATGAGCGAGCGCAGAAAACACACCACCTTCATGACCCATCTGCAAAAAGCAGAGGCACAGAAATTCTATCGCCAGATTTTCTTCGATATGGCAGAGGACACCACACTGGACAACTGGAGCAGACCCCTGTCCAATGTCCCCTTCACCCCAACCACAAAGCTGGATGCACGCTGCAAAAATATTTTCGCCATCCAGACAACAGGTCTTGCAAGACGCATGGAGCATACCCATGCCGATTCTCTGGTGATTGGCATTTCCGGCGGTCTGGATTCCACGCTGGCACTGCTGGTCTGTGCAAAAGCCTGTGATTATCTCGGCATTGACCGCACCCATGTCATCGGCGTAACCATGCCCGGCTTCGGCACAACGGACAGAACCTATCAAAACGCCCTGACGCTGATGCGTTGCCTTGGCATCACCATGAAGGAAATTCCTATCCGCGATGCTGTCATTCAGCATTTCAAGGATATCGACCATGATATCAGCCTGCATAATGTTACTTATGAAAACGCACAGGCGCGTGAACGCACCCAGATTCTGATGGATTTGGCAAATAAATACAATGGTCTGGTTGTTGGTACAGGCGATTTATCCGAGCTGGCTTTGGGTTGGGCAACCTATAACGGCGACCACATGTCCATGTATGGTGTCAATGGCGGCATCCCTAAAACACTGGTGCGTGTTCTGGTAAAATGGGTCGCAACAAACGGCGAGGTAGACGCAGAGGCATCCGCCGCTCTGTTGGATGTACTGGATACCCCTGTCAGCCCCGAGCTGCTGCCGCCGGATGAAAACGGGAAAATCAACCAGAAAACCGAGGATTTGGTCGGCCCCTATGAGCTGCACGATTTCTTCCTTTACCAGATTATCCGCTTCGGCTATCATCCTGCAAAGATTCTCTTCCTTGCAGAAAAAGCCTTTGCCGGTGAATATGACAGAGCAACCCTTCTGAAATGGCTCAAGAATTTCTACCGCCGTTTCTTTATCCAGCAGTTCAAGCGTTCTTGTCTGCCCGATGGCCCGAAGGTCGGGACATTATGCCTGTCTCCCAGAAGCGACTGGAGAATGCCTACCGATGCAGTCAGCCGCATTTGGATGGACGAGGTCGAAAAGCTGTAATTTTATACAAAAAAGCTGAGATATCTATTACAGACACCCCATTTGTTAGACAGTATACTGTTTCACAGGTGGGGTGTTTTCCTATCTCAAAAGAGCTGCCAGGCAAACGATACTGCATCGGAATTTAAGAAACCGACAGTACCGGCAATGCCGGAGGAGACGCATCACCGCCGCAGAATAAGCCGAATAAAGGCAAAATTTAAGGGCCTATCGCCTGCAATATACAGACAATAAGCCCTTTCGGTTGCTTGAATTGTTTTGCTGAAAAATATTTGTCTATCCCTTCGGGGTGCCACTCAACGGAGATACCCCATTTCCTTTTTATTTATAAACACGAACCTTTTCAATACGATTCTTATCCATTTCCTCAACCACAATCCGCAGTCCATCCGTCTCAATCACCTCGCCGTTTTTCGGAAAATTCCCTAAAAGCTGAAGAATATACCCTGCAATGGTATCCACTTCCTCGCTTTCCAGCTCGGTACCGACAATTTCGTTGAAATCCTCCAGACGGGTGCTGCCGTCCACCACGAATTCGTTATCCTTGATGACCTCGATTTCATCTTCCTCATCATCGTATTCGTCTCCGATTTCTCCGACAATTTCCTCAACAATGTCCTCTGTTGTAATCATACCGGATGTGCCGCCATATTCATCCAGAACGATTGCAACCGCCAGACGGCTGTTTTTCAGCTCCGCCAGCAGCTCATCCAGAGGCTTGCTTTCGTAGGTGAAAAATGGCTCTCTCATATATTTTTCTGCCGAGAAGGTCGCTTCATCCAGATAGAAAATATCTTTGACATACAGAATACCGACAATATCATCCAAGTCCTCGCCATAAACAGGCATACGGGAAAAACCCTCCTCCTGCACCTGACGGACGTATTCCCCATAGGTCACATCCAACGGAACCGCAACGATATCCGTTCTGGGTGTCATGACATCCTTCGCCTTGGAATCCCCGAAATCAAACACGTTGTTAATCATTGTTCTTTCGTCTAGCTCCAGCACGCCCTCCTCATGGCTGACATTGACCATGGTTTTCAGCTCTGCCTCTGTAATCAGCGGTGCTTTTTCATTCGGATTACATCCCAGAAGACGAATCAAACCGCCTGTCACCACATTCAGCACTGCAACCACAGGACGGAACACCAGCACACAGAAGGAAATAATCTTTACCACTGCAAGAGCAACCTTTTCCGCCTTCTGCGCCGCAATCGTCTTAGGGGTAATTTCCCCGAAAATCAGAATGATAACGGTAATCACAATGGTCGCAATCCCCGCTCCGCCGGAATTGCCGCGGAAGATCTGAATTGCCAATGTGGTTGTCAGGGCAGACGCGCCGTTGTTTACTAAGTTATTCCCAACCAGAATGGAACTCAGCAAGCGGTTCGGGTCTTCCAACAGACGCATAATCAAATCCGCATTTTTTACATTTTCCTCCACCATGTTCCGCAGACGAATCCTGCTCAGGGAAGTCAGCGCCGTTTCCGATGCGGAAAAAAACGCAGAACAACATACCAAAAAAATCAATAAGCCAATTAACACTGGACTGCCGTCCATACGGTCATCACTCTCCATATCTCTCAAATGTTTTCTATATTTCTGAATAGTTTACTATAAAAGTGACTTTTTTGCAACAGAAACTCCTTTGTACAAAACCCAATCCTTGTAGCAAACAAAAAAATATGTTAGGATATAAAGGATGTTATACAACAGATTTTTCAAAGGAGCGGGAAATGCCTATGAATGTATCATGCAGATTGCTGTAAAAAAATGGAATTTTAATCAAAAACTTAGCAATTTTATTGTATGGAAAGGAAGAAGAAAATGGAAAAGAGAAACGGGAAGGCATTGCTTCCCATATTCGTATTTGTTGTTTTATATTTAGGTCTTGGCATATTGTTTGAATATGGCCTGCGCATCGAAATGGGCTTTTACAAAATCCCTGTTGTTGTCATATTTTTGATTGCCCTGCTTGTTGCCTGTCTGCAAAACCGTGCCCTGCAGCTCAATGATAAGCTTGCCGTTATGGGCACCGGCATCAGCGACCCGAATATTATCACGATGATTCTCATCTTCATGCTGGCAGGGATTTTTGTCGGCGTTGTCGGCAGATCCTCCGCAAACAGCGTTGCCTACTTCATTCTCTCTCTGATTCCGCCGCAGTTCGCGGTTGCGGTGCTTTTCATCGTCAGCTGTCTTGTATCACTCGCCATGGGCACCTCTGTCGGCACAATTACGCTGATTGTCCCCATCGGCATTGCTGTTGCAAAGGCATCCGGCTTTTCCGTGCCGCTTTGCATTGCTTCTGTCATGAGCGGTGCAATGTTCGGAGATAACCTGTCCTTTATTTCGGATACAACCATTGCTGCCTGCAACGGACAGGGCTGTAAAATGACAGATAAATTTAAGGAAAACTTCTTTATCGCCCTGCCTGCGGCGATTGTCAGCGTAATCATTATTTTTGTTCTTTCCGTAAAAAGCTATAATGGCGGCTTTGTTGCGGAAAAATATAACCTGATTCAGACCATTCCCTATATTCTGGTACTGATTGGCGGCATCGTGGGACTGAATGTGTTCCTTGTACTGATTATCGGTGTCATCAGCGGCTCTGTTATCATGATTGCAACCGGCATGATTGCGCCAACCGATTTGCTTGGCAATATGGGCATCGGTGCCGCAGGGATGTTTGAAACCAGTATGGTTGCAATTTTGGTTGCCGCTATCTGCGCACTCATTAAGGAATACGGCGGCTTTGCCGCTCTCCTGCATTGGATTAAGCAGGTCTTTAAGGGCAGAAGGGGCGGTCTACTCGGCATGGGCTTATTGGTCGGGCTTATGGATATCGCAACCGCAAATAATACCGTTGCCATCGTTATGGCAAACCCCATCGCAAAGGAAATGTCCAAGGACTACGGCATCAGCAGCAGAAAGGCTGCCTCCATTCTGGATACCTTCTCCTGTGTATTTCAGGGTATCCTGCCCTACGGCGCACAGATGCTCGTTGCCATCGCCGCCGCATCCGGTTTGGGCGAAACCGTCAACGCATTTGAAATCATGCCGAAGCTGTTCTATCCTTATATGCTGCTCATCAGCTCTCTTCTGTTCATCTTTTTCGGAAAGGAAAAGCAGAAATAAGCGGTTCAGCCACAGGATGTTCTTCCGCAACCGCAGAAGACCTTCTATAAGAAACGAAAAAATAAATATTTTAAGGGTGTCGAAAAAGTCGACACCCTGTTTTTACGCTTTATTTCTCTCAATTTCCTCTGCCAGCTCGCTCAGCTCCATCCAACGCTCCATCCGTTCCTCAAGCTTCGCCTCCAGTGCTTCTTTTTCGGCAGAAAGCTCCTGTAAATGGGTGAAATCTGTCGCACAGGCTGCCATATTCGCATCCGTCTTTGCAATTTTTTCCTCCAACGCAGCAATTTCGTCCCCAATGGTATCATATTCCCGTTGGTCCTTATAGCTCATTTTCTTGATGGGAGCCTTTTCCTTCTGCGGTTCCTCCCTTTTCACCTTAACTGCCTTTTCAGCGAAAATAGGCGTTTCCTTTTCTCTTGCCGCCTTGCAGTCGGAATAGCCGCCCTCATATTGCTTAATTCTGCCGTTGCCAAGGAAAGCAAAAATCCGTCCCATCGTTTTATCCCGGAAATATCTGTCATGCGAAACCGCAACCACCGCCCCGTTGAAATGCTCCAGATATTCCTCCAGAATCATCAGCGTTTCAATATCCAGATCGTTCGTCGGTTCATCCAGAAAGAGGATATTCGGCGCGCCCATCAGCACGCGGCAAAGGTACAGCCTTCTTCTTTCCCCACCCGAAAGCACAGAAATCGGGCCTCTCTGCATAGAAGGTGGGAAAAGAAAGCGGTCAAGCATCTGGGATGCGGTGATATGTCCATCCGCCGTGCGGATAATTTCCGCCTCATCACGAATGTAATCAATCACACGCTGTTTCTCGTCCATATCCACGTTTTCCTGCGCGAATACACCGATTTTCACCGTTTCACCTATCTCCACCTCACCGCTGTCAGGCTGTAGCCTTCCGGTCATAATGTTCAGCAGTGTGGATTTGCCGCAGCCGTTATCCCCGATGATACCCACGCGGTCATCTCGGAGAATGATGTAGCTGAAATCCTTGATGTACGTTTTCCCGTCATACGCCTTGCAGATGTTTCTCAACTCAATCGTCTTTTTTCCCAGACGGCTGCCGATAGAGGAAAGCTCCACGCTCTGCTTTTCCTCCGGCGCACGGATTGCGGAAACCTCCTCAAAGCGCTGCAATCTCGCCTTCTGCTTGGTGCTTCTCGCCTGCGCGCCGCGGCGCACCCATTCCAGCTCCGTCCGCAGAAAATTCTGCCGCTTGCGTTCCCCTGCGGCAATCAGCTCCTCGCGCTCTGCCTTCATTTCCAAAAACTTGGAATAGTTCGCCTGATAGGAATACAGCTTGCCCTGCTCCAGCTCCAGTGTACGGTTTGCCACACGGTCAAGGAAATATCTGTCATGCGTCACCATCAAGAGCGCCTTGGAATATTTCTCCAAATGCTTTTCCAGCCAATCCACCGTATCATTATCAATATGGTTTGTCGGCTCGTCCAGAATCAGCAAATCCACAGGTGCAATCAGTGCCGCCGCCAATGCCACGCGCTTTTTCTGTCCGCCCGAAAGCGTTTCCACCGTCTGCCCGAAATCAGAAATGCCAAGCTTGGTAAGAATCGTTTTCGCCTCACTCTCCAAAGACCATGCCTCTGCCTTATCCATTTTTTCCGCAAGCTCCGCCGCCCGCTTCACAAGCCTTTCCTCCTCAGGCGTTTTTGCAAATGCCGCCATCGTTTCCTCATATTCTCGCACCAGAGCAAGCTGCGGATTTTCTCCGCGGAACACCTGCTGCAGCACCGTTGTGCCGTCCACAAAAACGGGGCTCTGGGAAAGATAGCCGATACGCATCCCATTCATGGTAACAATCGTGCCGCTGTCCGCCTGATCCACCCCTGCGATAATCTTCAACAGGGTAGATTTCCCCGTCCCATTCACACCGATAACCCCGATTTTATCCCCTTCATGGATGCTGAAGGAAATATCATCGAAAATGACACGCGTACCGTAGCTTTTTCTGATATTTTCTGCTGTCAATAAAACCATATTTTCACTCAACTTTCTGATTCCTTCTTCGCCTTTTCCTGCTTGCCCTTCCGGATTAAAAATATCGCCGCGCAGATAATCAAACCACCCGAAAGCAGCTGGCTCACCGCAAAGGGGCCAAACATCAGCTGGTCTGTCCGCAGTCCCTCAATCCAGACTCTCCCAAGCGCATAGCCCAGAAAATATAAGCCCAGCACCTGCCCGTCAAATTTCTTTTTCGGGCGGAATTTTATCAAAAGCAAGAATAAGCAAAGATTCCAAAGCGATTCATATAAAAAGGTCGGATGCACCTGAATATAATCCACGCCGCCATAATTGACAATATTCTGCATCACCTCTGCGGAAATATCGCTCGTCCGCACCTGACTCATCTGCAAGCGCATTGCAAGCAGACCATTCGTAAAGCCGCCAAACGCTTCTCGGTTGAAGAAATTCCCCCAACGTCCCAGCATCTGCCCAAACGCAAGGCAGGGTGCAATCGTATCCGCCAGCAGCCAGAAATTGACCCCTTTCCTTTTGCAATAGACGATTGCTGTCACCACGCCGCCGATGATGCCGCCGTAAATGGCAAGTCCTCCCTCTCTGAGGGCAAATATCTTTTCGGGATGCGCGCTGTAAAAATCCCACGAAAAAATAACATAATACAGCCTTGCCCCGATAATGGCAAAAATCAGCGCATAGATGATAAAATCAACGTACATATCAGGGGACTGTCCCGTCCGCTTTGCCTCCTTCATTGCCATCAGTACCCCCAGAACCACCGCCAGCCCGATAAAAATACCGTACCAGTAGACGTTCCTTCCGAATACCGTAAACGCCACACGGTCTAGGTGTGCAATCTCAATTCCCAAATTGGGAAACCATATTTCAGGCATAAAAATCCCTCTTTTCTCTGTAATTTTTTCTGCCGATTTTTCGGCATATCAATATTATTTTATAACAACCACCTCTTAGAATCAACCTTTCTGTTTTCCCTGCCGAAAAATTCATGCCGCCTTTGCGGCACAATAAAAAATGCCCTCCCGATAAACGTATAGAGGGCATCCTTTTTATTTCACAACCGAAAGCACCATATTTTCTTTTGAAAAGCCTTCCTTCAGCATTTTTTCCACTTCCTCCTGCCGCATGGTCTTGATACAGGTCAAAAGGTCGATTGCCGTTGCATCCATCCGCGCCCACGCAAGCTGTCCAAAGCAGAGCTTCTGCGGTGTATCCAGCTGCCGCAGGAGCTGCCCCAAGTGCTTTTTGCGGATACGCTGAAAGTCCTCCTGCGAAAAGCCTTCCCGTTGCAGACGCTCCAGCTCCCTTCCCAGAAAATCCGCTGTTTCCTCCGGATGCGTCCCGCTGCCCGAAAATGCCGCAAAGGCATACCCCTCGCCGCAGAAAAAGGCAGAACCAAGTGCCTCATCCAGCCAGTCCCATTCATACGCCTTTTGGAAAAACACACTGCTCTCCCCCGCCAGAAGCTCCATGCAGAACCCTGCCGCCATCCGTTTTTTCAACCAATCCTGCTTCGGAAGCGGCGGCAGCTTGCATCCAATCTGAAACTGCGGCACAGAAAGTCTCATTTCACACGCGCGATATTTCTCCGCAATCTCTGCATCCTCTGTCGGAAAATACACGCGTGCAGCCGTTTCCCGTCTCGCAACACGCTCTGCCATCCGCCGCACCTCGCCCAAAGGGATATCCCCTGCACAGACCAGCGCCATTTCGTCCGTTGTGTAATAGCATGCGTACGCCCTCTGCAAGGTTTCCTCTGTGATTTCCGCCACCGTTTCCGCCGTTCCCGCAATGCGGTTGCGGATGGGGTGCTTTCCATACATACATTCCAGCATCTGATAATGCCCCACCCACATCGGGTCATCCTCATACATCGTAATCTCGCTCACGATGATATCCCTTTCCCGTTCCGTGTCCTCCTTCGTAAAATACGGCTTCTGCACAAAATCCAGCAAAAGCCTTAAATTTTCCGTAAATTTATCCGAACAGGTAAAATAATAAACCGTCCGGTCGCCATCGGTAAAGGCATTGGCAGATGCGCCATTTTGCGTAAAGCGCGCAAAGGCATCGCCCCATTCCTGCTGAAACAGCTTATGCTCGATAAAATGCGCCGTTCCCTGCGGAAAGCAGATTTTCTCGCCATCCCTTCCCTTCCAAAACAGGTGATTCGCCCCTCTTTGCACCAGCACCGCCGCCATCTGCTCTCCAAACCCCGTTCGGGGAAAGAGATAATACCGCAGACCGTTTTTCGTTTTGCCCTGCTCCGTTTTTTCAATCCGCATCCTGCGTCCGCTCCTTTCCCTGCAAAAGATACACCGTCTGTAATCTGAAATGCTTTGCCGCACGCACAACATCCGCCGCCTCTGTTCTTTCTATCTGCCGCAAAAGCCGCTCTGTGGTAAGCTCCTTGCCCTGCAATGCCTGCTCTGCCAGGAAATCCACCATCCCCCATGGGCTATCCGCCAATGCGGTATATTCCCGTATCAGGCTTTCCTTTGCATGGGCAAGCTTTTCCTTGCAAATGCCGTTTTTCTTCCATTCCTCTAAGCAGGAAAGCAGCTCCGCACAAACGCGCTTGGCATCCTCTGCCCGAATCCCTGCCTGCACAAAAAAATACGGCGAAAGCGGATATCGGTACGATTTGATTTCGTAGCAAAGCCCATCTTCCTCCCGCAGCTTCCGAAACAAAAACGAATCCGGGTCGCCGCCCAGAAGCTGATTCAGCAGCAGCAGTGCCGTCTCTCTGGTGCTGTTTCCCACATCCCCCAGAAAGCCGAGCAGAAGCCTTGCCTGTGCCGCATCTGTTTCTTCTCTCAAAAAATGCGGCTTTTCCTCTAGAATCGGTGCAGCTTCGTCCTCCGCTGCCGCCTTCCCCTTAAAATTCTGCCGCAGAGAAAGCAAGGCATCATCCTTTTCGCCGCAGAAAAAGACCTTCACCCTTGCCGTTTCCAGAAGCTCCCGATAAAATGCAAGCAGCCCCTCCGCACTGATTTCCTCCAAATCCTCCGCATAGCCGTCCCCCGAAATCGCAAGTGCTGTTCCCTTTGCGGTTTCCTCCAGGGCACGCCTGCGCGCAAATGCCTTTTTATCATCCCTTTGGTTTTCCAATTTCTGTCGCAGAATTTTTTTCTGCCGCTCCACGGCTTTCTCCGTAAAGCCATTCTGCAACGGCGCAAACAACCGCTCTCGCAAAAATGCAAGCATTTCCTCTGTTTCCACATTTTTCAGTGCCTCCAAGGAAAACAACAGCAGCTGCCGTTCCCCCTTTTTCACCACGCTGATATCCCAATGCGCCCCAAAAAGCAGCTCCGCCTGCCTTGCCGCCCCCGTCGGATCCTCCCCCTGCCGCAGCACCTCTGCAAGAAGGGCTGTTTTCGTTGCCGTTTCCCGTTTTAGCGGCAAATCAAAAAATAAAACCAACAGATTTGTCCGAAATTTCTGCCCCTCTGCAAAGAAAATCCTGCACCTCGGCTCATATTTCGGCTCGCATTTTTCCATCGCAACCATCCTGCCACCTCTTTTTCTTTTTCTCCTATTCTTTCTCCGGAAAAGAAAAGTATGTATGGTTGCATCCACACCACCTTCATGTTATACTTATCTACAAATTCTAAATCCTTAAGATTTTCTTACAAATGCCCTAAGGTTTTCGGACATTTCGTTTTCCGAAGCCCTTTTGTGCTACACTTCTCTTGAAAGGGAGTGTTTGTATGAAAGCAAAGGAGTTGTATGAGATCGCCATCATCGGCACAGGGCCTGCCGGCGCAACGCTCGCGCGGCTCCTGCACCCAAAGTATAAAATCATCGCGATTGATAAAAAGAACCCCCATGGAGACGGCTTTCAGAAGCCCTGCGGCGGTCTCATCTGCACAGATGCACAGAAGGCACTGGCAAGCTTTGACCTTACCCTGCCAAAGGATGTTCTGGTCGATCCGCAGATTTTCGCCGTAAAAACGATTGATTTAAAAAATAAGCTGATTCGCCATTATCAGCGGTTCTATATCAATATGGATCGCCATAAATTCGATCTTTGGCTGGAATCTCTCCTGCCAAAAACGGTAGAGCTGCACAGCAACGCTGTCTGCACAGAGCTGAAACGGGAAAACGGCGGCTTTCTCATTTCTTATCAGGATTTGCAGACAAAGCAAATCCGCACCGTTCGAGCGAAATTTCTCGTCGGGGCGGACGGCGCAAATTCCATCGTCAGAAGAACGTTCTATCCCGAAAAGAAGCTGCGCCGGTATCTTTCCATACAGCAATGGTTCCCTGAAACACACCTGAACCCGTTTTATTCCTGCATTTTTGATCCGGAAACAACAGATTGCTGTTCGTGGTCGATTTCCAAGGATCATCAGTTTATTTTCGGCGGTGCCTTTCCTCTGGATCATGCCAGAGAACGCTTTGAACGGCAAAAGGCAAAGCTGGAGGGAATCGGGTTTCGTTTCGGCGCACCCTTGAAAACAGAGGCATGTCTGGTACTGCGTCCTGCATCCTTCCGCGATTTCTGCAAGGGAGAAAAGGGAATTTTCCTCATTGGCGAAGCTGCCGGCTTTATCAGCGCAAGCTCCTTGGAGGGCATCAGTTCTGCCATCGGCAGTGCAAAAACACTCAGCGGTGTACTGAATCACCCCCGCAGCAATCTGAATGAACGCTATTGGCAGAAAACCCTGCCCCTGCGCCTAAAATTATTCACGAAGGTGCTGAAAAGTCCCTTCCTCTATCGTTCCTTCCTTCGGAAGCTGGTGATGAAAAGCGGTATCCAAAGCATAAAAATCACAGAAACCCTTGCGAATCCTCCGTTTTTCGCAAAAAAATAAGCGTCCATAAATACAAGGAGACCTCAATGCAAAACAAATCCCTACAAATGATAAAAGCAATTCTAAAATCTGCCTTCGGGCTGTTTCTCTATTCCTGCGGTGTATATCTGACCGTGCAGGCAAATATCGGCATTGCCCCATGGGAATGTCTTTCCATGGCAATTTCCGGCAAGGTTGGGCTGAGCTTCGGCTTCGTCCATACCGTCAGCGGTATCATTATTCTGGGGATTGACCTGCTTTTGAAGGAAAAAATCGGCTTCGGCACAATTTTGGATGCCCTCTTAGTCGGCAATTATGTCGATTGGATTTCGTATTTCCGTCCCATTCCCGTCAGCCACAATCTCTGTCTGAGCATTATTCTTGTTATTGTCGGGCTGTTCGTAATGGGCTTCGGGCAGTATTTTTATATGTCTGCCGGGCAAAGCTGTGGCCCGCGCGATTCTCTGACAATCGCCTTGGGCAAGCGGTTCCCAAATCATCCCGTCGGTCTGGTGCAGTCCGTCATCGTCGGTGTAGTTTTGCTGATTGGCTGGGTCTTGGATGGCCCTATCGGCATCGGCACCGTCATTTCCGTTTTTGTTGCGGGAACGGCTCTGCAAATCGTTTGCCGCATCATGCACTTTGAGCCAAGAAATGTCAAGCATCTGAACCTTCTGGAAGCAACAAAGCTGCTGTTGTCGCATTAAAAAAAGGCTGTCAAAGGCAGCCTGCCAAATCAGAAAACAAATCGTTCTCATATAAAAAAGCAAGAAATTCCGATTTTTCAGAATCTCTTGCTTTTTTTGCTTTCTGATTTGGATGCACCGACATCCTTCATTACTTCCAAAATTCAAAGTCCAAATCGTAAATATGAACCGTATCGCCTTCTTCGATACCTTTTTCCTCCAAGGCCTCGATAATGCCCTTCTCCTTCAAATATTTCTGGAAGAAGGCAAAGCCCTTTTCGGTATCAATATTGGTATAGCCAATCATTTTTTCTACGCCGACACCTGTAACCACGAAATAGCCATCCTCGACCTCCTCGATGGTAAAGGGCTCCTGATCGACCTTCACTTCATCATATTCTTCGTATTCCTCCTCGAATACAATATCCTCAGGATATTCTCTCAGGATTCTGCCGACCTCTGTCAGAAGCTCATCCAGCCCCTTATTCGTTGCCGCAGAAATCGGGAACACCTTGAAGCCCTGTGGCTCATAAGTCTCCTTCAGCCGCGCCACATTCTCCTCCGAACCTGGGATATCCGTCTTATTTGCCGCAATCACCTGTGGACGCTTCAGCAAATCCTCCTTATATTCTGCCAGCTCGCGGTTGATTTTTTCCACATTCTCCACAGGGTCATCCCCTTCTACGCCTGCCGCATCCACCACATGAATGAATACCTTCGTGCGTTCCACATGGCGCAGGAATTCATGTCCCAAGCCAACGCCCTCGCTCGCACCTTCCACCAGACCCGGAATATCCGCCATCACGAATTTGTCCCCAAAGCGTCCTTCCACAACACCAAGGTTGGGTGCCAGTGTAGTAAAGTGGTAGTTTGCAATCTTGGGGTTTGCGTTTGTTACCATGGAAAGCAGTGTGGATTTCCCAACATTCGGGAAACCAATCAGACCAACGTCCGCAATCAGCTTTAATTCCAGAATGACATCATATTCCTTGGATTTTCTGCCCGGCTCTGCATATCTGGGGGCCTGTCTGGTGGGGGTTGCAAAGTGCTGATTGCCCTTGCCTCCCTTGCCGCCGTGGATGAGGATTTTTTCCTCGCCTGCCGTTGTAATATCCGCCATTACCTTGCCGCTTTCCGCCTCACGGATTACCGTACCGACAGGCACCTTAATGATGATATCCTCGCCGTCCTTGCCGAAGCAGTTGCGCTTGCCGCCGGGTTCGCCGGGCGTTGCCACAAATTTTCTCTTATAGCGGAAATCCATCAGTGTGCTCATGCCGCTTTCGCCGACAAAAACCACATTGCCGCCCTTGCCGCCGTCGCCGCCATCGGGGCCGCCGTGCGTAATGTATTTTGCTCTGTAAAAGGAAACCTTACCGTCGCCGCCGTCGCCGCCCTTTACATGAATCTTGACTCTATCTACAAACATTTTCCAATTCTCCTTTCCTTCCTTGGGGCTTTGCCGCAAACCTTCTTTGCGGCGGGGTTGGAACATTTTTCTTTAAAATCAACAATATCCTTTTGATATTTCCTATAAAAGAAGACTTCACAGCTCTGCATCCGTTAGACCTGTCAAGTCTTCTTTCTGCTTTCTCTGATTGAAAAAAGGCTCCAAATGAAATGGTATTATCATTTGAAGCCTTCGCAAATCTTATTCAGCGATTTCGACAGGGTAAACAGAAACCTGTTTTTTGTCTCTGCCCTTTCTTTCATATTTTACACGACCATCAACCAGAGCGAACAGTGTATCGTTACCGCCCTTGCCAACGTTTACGCCGGGATGGATCTTTGTGCCTCTCTGTGTGTATAAGATATTGCCAGCC
>ENA-UOJD01002613-UOJD01002613.1-human-gut-metagenome-genome-assembly--contig:-P48-NODE-2613-length-14584-cov-9.343864_pt1 | contig 14584 bp, 15 predicted proteins | sample MGYA00242342_ERZ723889 | MGnify/ENA metagenome assembly ERZ723889
TCTACAACAGGAGGTCTCTTTTTTCTATTGTCCGTTCTTGCGGGAACAGTCCACTTGTAGTAATAACAGCTTATTTTAGGTTTTCTCATTTTGTCCCTCCATGAACATCGGCATTGATTGCGGCCTTTGCCAGGAACTATTCAATCTTAGGTCGGCAAATATAAAGCTTCAGGAGCTTTATTGACAAGTGCCGTGGTATCAAGACAGCGAGGCTCGCTGGTATGGTGACTATTTGTACTTACACCGTGGAATGGTAAAACTCGTTTTCCCCCATATGGTTCTCAATGGAACGCCATCTCATCCCCGATGCGCAAATCAAAGTTCCTGTATAATCATCTAAATCAGACTCTGACAAGTTACCGCAGTCACACCAGTAAATATTACCGTCTTTCATAATCATTGTAGAATCTAATATTTCACAGGTGTAATCTTCGTTCACTGGAAATGACTAATCCAATAAATACGTGTTTTTTCATTTTCTATCCTTTCGGTCAGTAGAGCAAGTGGCAAGTGAATTCTCTAAAATTCTTTCTATTTGAGAACATTCGGAAATAAAGACAATATCTGTGTCAGCATTTACCTGTTTGTTCTTCATGTCAACCATTCTTTGTGGCTCGAACTGTCTCTTCAGCACTTATGATTCATATAGTTCTTGCAGATAGATCAATCGATTATCTTCAATCCCTATATAAAAACCAATGGGAAAATAACTCTCTTTTTCATTATACTCACCTATATACCCAGCATTTAGTAATCGAAAAAAGCTGTTAGCAGTAACCAGCATTTCCATATCTTCTCCCCAAACAATTATTATGGTATTTGGTGTTATTGATAGACACATTTCCTCCTTGTCAATTGTCTCTTGATTTATTGAAACAGGAAAATCGCCCTTTTTTTGATTTAGTTCAGCCGAAGACATTATTATTTCTTGGTTTTCTGAATTGTATCTACGAATGACTCCAACTCCTGACTTCTTAATTTCCCTTTCTGTTTTTTGATGAAGCAATGTCCTGTCAATCCAAACGGGTTTTAGATCGGCTGAATCGCAAAGCCGTACATTTATCAAATATGGAATCCCATATATATTGTTTGACAAAGGTAATCCATATCTCAATTCACCAATTTTATATGAAATAAAAGTTGGAACTGTTTTTTGAAGAAAAACAGAATAAATAACACATGAATTATTAAGCTCATTAAGCCTAAAATGGATAGAGTAGTCCTCTGCAGATCCTGGATTATCTACATTATAGAGAAACCCAAAACCATCTATCCAACATACCAAATCACACCCGTAGTCCAATCCGCTAGATACCGATGTTTGGATGTTGCAAACATAGCTCTCTATTTCTTCTATTGTTGATATGCTACTATCCTGTGTTCTTGGTTCTGGTGATTCTTGTTGTTTAAGATAATGATTTTCTAGAACGCATCCCATAATCACAATAGAAGAAACTCCAATTAATATGAATAAGGGGAGTATTTTTTTCATAGCATTTGTCCTCGTTTTCATAGCATTGGTCCTTACTGACCAAACGTGTAGGTCAGTCGCTGTACTTGACTTTACGGCGCTCATATTTTCATTGTCTCCTTAGCTGAACAGAAAGGTATCATTGTTCATTATCTGCGAAATAAGGATCGAGCCGTGGTAGTTGTAATTTGTTACTGTCTCGTTGACGGTCTTCTGTGGGCGGGTTCCATTTACAAGTGATCTTCTATGTACCGGCAACATCATCTTTGTGATATCGCAAAGGCAAATCTTATTAGGAGTACTCATGAAACCTTTAGTTGCAGTTCACAGCCACCACGTTTCCGTATGCATTGCGGTATCACAGCAGTATGCTTGCGGACATATGCTATTATTCGCGCTTAGCAAGTTTCGTAATTAATAAAATCCTTATATATGGCCCCACAATTATTGCACTTTAGCGTTACCCATATCCAAGTAAAAGCGTTATCTGTCTCGGCTATTTCAAGCTCCTTAAGTTCTTGAATATCAGGATATTCATATTTGATGCCAACAGAAAAGCTTCCATTCTGACACTTTTTGCAATCAACAGGTTTGGCCGGCATATGTGTATCTTGATCTTTCCCGCATTTCTCATACCCATCACGGCTGCTGTCAAATACCGAAATAACTTTACCACACTTTCTGCAACGAACTTCTATTGCAATTTTATCATTTTCGGAAAACAGGTACATCTTTGAAAGCATACTGTGTTTTATTTCGCCAATAACAAACACATCAAAATCATGGGCGTTACAGCAGGTAAGTATTCCTTCAATTAGGCTGTTATCGCCATCTTTTGTTTGGTGCATCGTTTTAAAATACGGTTGAATCTTTTCAGGAACCAAATTCATCACCTCCTATATATGCGAAAAGCCGTACATCCTTTTTGATTTTGCAGTGCCTTCACATCCTGTAAAAGCATATCGCCAAATGTAACACCACTGGTAAAAACAAAATTGCAAATCCCGTTACAACACGTCTGGTAGGCGAGTTTTGCGTTATGCGTCAGACTGCCTTTGTATGCTGCCATCCATCGTGCAGACCATTCCTGCACCGTCAGCTTGTCCAGCTTTTCCACGGCTTCCGGCTCGTTGAATTCGTGTGTTTGCGTCCATTCGTCCCGCTTCGCCATGGCATCTGATCGGCTTATCCGGCTGTAAAAAAACTTCCGCTTCGATTTTCCGTTTTCGTCCCGACCGATTACAAGGGTAACGCAATAGTTCCCATCGGCCCGTTTCTTTGCTCTGGCCATCCTTTGTCTCCTTTCTTGAAAAAAGGCGCTTTGTGCGCCTGTATTATTAGTATCCGTTCTTCTTCAAGGCGTATTCTATTTCTTCATCGGTAAATCCTTCAAATTTCAGCTGCCGTTTCAGGCCCTCTTTCGAGAATCCGGTCATGCTCAGGTAAGATTTCGCCTTTTTATCTGCCTGTTCCATCCAGTCGGCACCACAGTTTTCAACGGCAAAAGCTACTTCTTCCTCGGTGAATCCTGCATACTGCAACTGGTTTGTAAGACCGCTCTTGGAAAATTCAGAAAAAGAAAGATACGATTTAGCCTTTTTCAGCGCATTTTTCTGTCCCGTGGTGAGCTCCATAAGCTCCTTTTCGGATTGAAATTCAACCTTTCCGCTTCCCGCTTCCATGAAGAAGTCTTTCTGTATGAATTTGTCCTTATAGGTTACTTTCAGATTGTAGTAGTCGTACAGATTACCTATTTCTTTTCTTACATCCTCTACTTCTTTTATGTTTTCATTAAAAATAGTAGCCCAGTTGTTTACAACGTTCCCGATGTTTCTTGCAAACTCTATCAGTTCTGCGTCAGAAGATGCAGGGTCTATGCCATCGGTTATTAAGATGCAAACCGTTTTCTTGTCAGTGGAAATGGAAAAATCCACCTTAACATGTGATGTGCCTTCTGTTGCTTCCCACTTCTCTTTTAATACATGAAAAACAGCTTTCCAATCGTTATCGTCCAATGTCAAATCAACAGGCTCCGGCGTGGCCGTTGGTGCTTCTGTAGGCTTTTCCGTAGCAGGTTCGGCGGCTGTATTTGCTTCGCCGCTCTTTTGATCTGCCCTACTGAAAACAATGGATGAATCACTATCTTCTGATTTTATAATAATCTTTCCGTCTTTGTATTCCGGCTTCATTTCGCCGCTGGGCAATTTAATTGTAAGATTGTCACCGGATGCAGTCCATGTAAATTGCTCATCTTTACCAAATGCAAATATTGATCCAGTTCCGTCAGCTTTCAGTTCAAGTCGCATGGAGGACGCAACCATTCCGGCAAGCGCTTCCGCAAAGCCACTAAGAAATTCGGAATCCACATCTAACTCTGTTCCTCCCACGCTTTCCCCAGACCAAACGCCGACAAACTTATCCATGTCATTCCCGCACCCGATCAGGGCAAGCAGCATGACCACCGTCATAAACAGCGCAGCAAACTTTTTCATTATTATTCCCCCCTTTTATATTTGACCTGATAAATCAAAGAGCCGCTGAAAGCTCTCATGATACCGTATAATGCCGATATCTCCGTTAGTGGCATCCCAAGTACGACCACGCCACCATAAAGACCAGACAGGCCACCGCCAGCACCAGAAGTACGGCTGTCAGCCGCCTACGTTCCCGCTCGTATATCTCGTCCTGCCGCTCCATCCGCTCTAAGGCCTCCTTGTATAGGTCTGCAAGCGTTTCCAGTGCCGAGTGCGTCTCCTTCTGCGTCATGTCGTAAAAGAGCAAATCCAAGGGCATTTCCATGACCTGTGCCATAGCCAGTATCGTATTCATGTGCGGGTTCGGCACTTGCCCTCTCAGATAGCGCCGCACGGTAGAAAAAGGTACTTCGCTGGTGTCGGCCAGCTCCGTTACGGACATCCCGATTTTTTCCCGGAAAGCGTTCATCCTCAGACAAATTCCGCTTGCATCAAACACTTTTTCACTGTTTGGCTCGTCTTCTGCATCATTTGGCCCCCTGATTTGACCGTTGACCTCTGTTCGTGCGGTCGGTTCCATGTTATCCTTCATGTATCGGTTCCCCTTTCTTTTATTTGACCATCGGGCACAGCGCCCAACGGAGGATTCAATGGACATCGTACAGACCCTTGAACAGGCCGTCACCGCTCAGCGGGCTACCCTTCATGCGCTTCTCCGGCAACTCCGGGAGCGTATCCGTTCCATATTGCAAAGGCAAAGGAGGAAATACCGCTGATGGATTCAATAACTATATTTAATTATCTACCTTACAAGACCGAAAAGCAAGCGATTCTTGAAATATATCTTGCCAATTTTGTCTATCGGTGTTAAGATTAATACGAACAAAGGTTCAATTAAAGGAGGAATCAATGACACAGTCCGAGTTTTTAGAAGCCCTGAAAGATCCCCGGAAGCGTCAGGCCGTAATCAATCTTTTAATATGCGCTGGATTGCTGCCCGAATCTCCGGCGAAGCACGATTGTACGCATCCAGTATCTCTTGATTCTCCCGGTCGATTTCTTCTTTCGTTTTGTCCTCATCCTCCCAGCCCATAAGATAGGCGGGAGTTGTCTCTAATGCTGCAGCTAATGCGGACAAGTTTTCCAGCTTCAGTGTCTTTATGTTTCCTGTTTCCCATCTTTGCACGGTAGGCTCGGACAGGCCACATCTTTTAGACACTTCTGCAAGCGTCAAACCTAAATACTTTCTTCTAAATTGTATTCTTTCAGATATCCTGATCTGTCATGCTTTCGCCCCTTTTCGTTTCATATATTTTCCGCTGCGCAAAAAAGCGCAAATTATGCGCAAATAAATGACGTCCCCATGCAAAGAAATACCCATTGCAGCAAAACCAATGCTATGCTACGGTACAGATATCCAAGAGAGGAGATGCCCTATGAAGACGATACTAAAAAACATTTCTACGTTGTTTCCAATTCTACCCTATATGCGAAATAGAGCATATCACTCTTTTCCGGCTTTATAAACACCATCCAAAACGATATATTAAGTCTTTCCATTTCAACACATTTTATAAAACAGTATCGCATCTTCTCTGCCCGAAAGCTGATCTCCGTTATGCGGAGATCAGCTTTTATCATGCCTGTCCTGAAAGAAAGTCTTGCACATCTTGCATGTACAGACTTATGGGCGGCTTGGGAGGCATCCATCCATGCTTTCCACGCTGGTATTGTAAGAACCCTTAGAGCATTCATCCGCTCCGGCGTTCTTGCCTTTACCTTCTCTCCTGTGTAGGCGATGCATGGACGGGCAATTGTCTCTGCAAGCGATTATTCTCATTATAAAAAAGGACGGCGATCTGTGAGTGGGGCGGACACAACAACTGTAGAACAAGTTAAAAATAACAGTGATTTGGCTGAAAAAGCAGAAAAATCCGGTGGAATTCCCTCTCTTTTTAACAGAAAAAATAATATATAATTCAGAAAAGAGTGGGAGAGAACAATAGGGAAAATGGAAAAAAGAGAGAAATATTAAGAAAAATGGGAAAATAAAACGTTTTCTGTTTTTTCAGGATGAAACAGAATTTTTTTGTGGCGATCACCGGAAACCCTTGCATAAACAGACATATTTTGCTACAATACAAGCAGAAAGTTTGCTCATGACTTGCAGCTGGCTTAGAAAGAATGTCCGGGACAAAAGGGGAAACGGACAGCTTTTTCTATCTGCAGCCTCCGTTGATCTGGACTGCAGGTCATGAACCGCAAACCTGACCCCGGAGAATTTTCTCCGGGGTTATTTTATGTTCATCAGAGATATTGTGATAAGAAGGAGGGTTTTCCGAAGCTAACAGGAACGGTTTTGCAGGATAGCGGAGCAACACGGTCAAAATGAAGGAAATCTTTCAAAATGTGCTGAAATCCACAACCGAATACTTGTAATGAATGGGCGAAAAAAAATGTTTTTTACATGATGCCTGTTGTGTTAGAATGTTAGCGAGGCCTAAAGGGCTGAGGAATTTTTGAAAGGGGTCAATCATGCTAAACAAAAAGCTGGTGATCAACCGGGCGTGGTGCAAAGGCTGCGGCATCTGTGCGGCCTTCTGCCCCAAGAAGGTTCTGGCAGTGAAGGACGAAAAGGTATACGCGGAGAATCTGGAGGCCTGCATCCTGTGCGGCCAGTGCGAGCTCCGCTGCCCGGATTACGCCATTTATCTGGAGACGGAGGAGGAAGGAAAATAATGGGCAAAACAGTTTTGATGCAGGGCAACGAGGCCTGCGTAGAAGGTGCCATTGCAGCAGGAATGCGGTTTTATGCCGGCTATCCCATTACGCCTTCCACTGAGATAGCGGAGCTTTCCGCCGCTCGTCTGCCCCAGGTAGGGGGCCGCTTCCTTCAGATGGAGGATGAGATCTCCGGCATGGCAGCCGTTATCGGCGCTTCCGCCGCAGGCGTCAAGGCCATGACCGCCACCAGCGGCCCGGGCTTCTCCCTCAAGCAGGAGAATATCGGTTACGCTGCCGAAGCGGAGGTTCCTTGCGTGATCGTGGATGTGCAGCGTGTGGGTCCCTCCACCGGTCTGCCTACTTCTCCCGCTCAGGGCGATCTGATGCAGGCCAAGTGGGGCAGCCATGGGGATCGCCCCGTTATCGTTATTTCTCCTTCCACCGTTAAGGAGACTTATATGGAGGCCATCCGTTGCTTCAACCTTTCCGAGAAGTATCGGGTTCCCGTGATCTTTTTGATGGACGAAATGGTGGGCCACCTCAGAGAGGGCATTACCCTGCCCGATCCTCACGAATACGAAGTTATTGACCGGCCTGTAGACCGTTCCATCACCGGAGAGGCGGCTTATCGGGTGCCGGAAGGCAAGCGGGTGCCGGAAATGGCTCCCTTCGGCCAGGGACAGCGCTATAATATTACCGGCCTGTTTCATGATGAAGGCGGGTTCCCCCGGGGCACCAGCCAGAGCTATGAAGCATTTTTGCAGAGACTGCTGGGCAAGATCGAGGAGAACCGGGACGATATAGAAAAGTGGGAAGAACGGGATCTGGAAGATGCGGATATCGCCGTGGTCTGCTTTGGCGGCGCCGCCCGTACCGTAGAGGCTGCCATCGCCGAAGCCCGTGAAAAGGGCATTAAGGCGGGTATGTTCCGGCCCATTACCGTGTGGCCATTCCCCGAACGGGCCATGGCCAGGGTGGCTGCTAAGGTCAAGCGCATCCTGGTGGTGGAAAACAATGCCGGTCAGATGCTCCTGCAGGTAAAGGCTGCTGCCGGAGATACGCCCGTAGACTTCCTGGGCCGGTTCAACGGCTCCGTCATCGATCCTGCGGAAGTGCTGGCCAGGCTGGAAGCCTAACCCCAATCTGATCGAAAGAAAGGCTGTACATAGAAATGGAAAGCAAGCTCATTCATCAATATATGCGTCTTAGAGACCTGCCCCATATCTGGTGTCCCGGCTGCGGCAACGGCATCCTTATGCGGGATGTGGCCCAGGCCATCGACAATCTGGGGTTGGAGCAGGACAAAGTGGTGATCGTTTCCGGTATCGGCTGTTCTTCCCGGGCTGCCGGTTATATGGATTTCAACACCATTCATACCACTCACGGCCGGGCCATTGCCTTTGCTACAGGTATTAAAATGGCCAGACCCGAGCTCACCGTTATCGTCATCACTGGCGACGGCGATTGCTCCGCCATTGGCGGCAACCACCTGATCCATGCCGCACGCCGGAACATTGACCTTACCGTAGTGGTGTTCAACAACAATATCTATGGGATGACCGGGGGTCAGTTCTCTCCCACTACCCCCACCGGGTCTTTTGCCACCACCGCCCCCTACGGCAGCATCGATCGAACTTTCGATCTGGTGAAACTGGCCACCGGCGCCGGCGCCACCTATGCTGCCAGGGGCGATGCGTATCATGTGCCCCAGACTATCCAGCTCATTCAGAACGGTATTGCCCACAAGGGCTTTTCCGTCATCGACTGCGTATCCATCTGTCCCACCTATTACGGTCGCAAGAACAAGAAAGGCGATGCCGTGAAGATGATGGAATGGCAGCGGGATAACGGCATTCTCAAGGCTCGGGCCGATAAAATGTCTGCCGAGGAGCTTCAGGGCAAGATGGTCATCGGCTGCTTCCATGAGGATAAGAACGTTCCTGAGTATACCGAAGAATACGGCAAGCTCATTGCCAAGCTGGCAGCAAAGGAGTAAGCATATGCAGAAGAGAGAAGAGATCAAGCTGGTAGGCAGCGGCGGCCAGGGCGTTATCCTTGCTTCCGTGATCCTGGCGGAGGCCGCCGTAATGGAAGGCCTCAATGCCGCGCAGAGCCAGTCCTACGGCCCCGAAGCACGGGGCGGCGCCTGTTCTGCTCAGGCGGTGATCACCAGCGGCGCACTGGGCTTTCCCAAGGTGCGAATCCCCACCTGCCTGCTGGCGCTTACCCAGACTTCCCTGGAGAAATACAGCAAAGATCTGCCGGAAAGCTGTCTGGTGCTGGCTGACAGCAGCCTGACCATTCCCGAATGGCTCAAGGGTCATAAGGTGGTGCAGGTGCCCATTCTTCACAGTGCGGTAGAAAAGGTCGGCAAGAGCTTTGTGGCCAACATTATTGCCGTGGCCGTGATCAATAAGGCTCTGGGGCTGGTATCCGAAGATATCCTGCGTCAGGCAGTGGCTGCCCATATTCCAAAGGGCACCGAGGCTTTGAACTTCAAGGCACTGGAAGTAGGCGAGGGCCTGCTTTAAGTAAAGTTTCGGGCGTTCCTATTGCGGGAACGCCCGATGTCCTTTATAGTTAGGGCATACACATACAACAGAATAAACCAAGGAGGATTATTTTCCCGTGGCAGTATCAGAAAATAAGCAGGCTTGGATAAAGAGTACCGAGGCTTCTTTGGCCAAGCATCCGGAGCGTAAGGCAGAGTTCACTACCAGCTCCGGTATTAAAGTGGAACGGGCCTATGACCCCAGCAATGTAGCCGGGGACGATTATGACGAGAAGCTGGGGTATCCCGGCCAGTATCCCTTTACCCGGGGCGTACAGCCTACCATGTACCGGGGCCGCTACTGGACCATGCGTCAGTATGCAGGCTTTGGCGATGCGGAAGAAAGCAACGAGCGTTACAAATACCTGATCTCCCAGGGTCAGACGGGCCTTTCCATTGCCTTTGACCTGCCCACACAGATCGGCTACGATTCTGATGATCCCATGAGCATGGGCGAAGTGGGCAAGGTCGGTGTGGCCATCGATTCTCTGGCGGATATGGAAGTGCTTTTTGACGGTATCCCTCTGGATAAGGTCAGCACCAGCATGACCATCAACGCTTCCGCCGCTGTACTGCTTGCCTTCTATATTGTGGCGGCAGAGCGGCAGGGCGTTTCTCCCGATCAGCTTAAGGGCACCATTCAGAATGACGTGCTCAAGGAGTATGCAGCCCGCGGCACCTATATCTTCCCCCCGGCGCCCTCCATGCGGCTGATTACCAATATTTTTGAATATTGTTCCAAGAATCTGCCCCAGTGGAACACCATCTCCATCTCCGGCTATCATATCCGGGAGGCAGGCTCTACTGCGGCACAGGAGGTGGCCTTCACACTGGCAGACGGCATTGCCTATGTAGACGCTGCCATTAAGGCCGGTATGGATGTTGACAGCTTTGCGGGCCGCCTTTCCTTCTTCTTCAATGCGCACAACAACCTGCTGGAAGAGGTGGCCAAGTATCGGGCCGCCCGGCGCATCTGGGCTAAGATCATGAAGGAGCGTTTCCATGCCAAGAAAGACAGGAGCATGATGCTGCGCTTCCATACCCAGACCGGCGGCTCCACCCTTACCGCCCAACAGCCGGATAATAATATTATCCGTGTTACCATCCAGACCTTGGCGGCCGTATTGGGCGGTACCCAGAGTCTGCACACAAACTCCCGGGACGAGGCCCTGTCTCTGCCGACGGAGGACAGTGTGCGTATTGCCCTGCGTACCCAGCAGATCGTGGCCTATGAGAGCGGCGTAGCCGACACAGTAGATCCTCTGGCGGGCAGTTATTATGTGGAGAGCCTTACCGATCAGATCGAAGAGAAGGTTTGGGAGTATATCCACAAGATCGATGATATGGGCGGCGCCGTAAAGGCCATTGAACAGGGCTATATCCAGAAGGAGATCGCCGACAGTTCCTATGCGTATCAAAAGGCGGTGGAATCCGGGGAGCAGGTAGTGGTAGGCGTCAACAAGTTCACCGTAAAGGAAGAGGGCCATAAGGAGCATATGGTCATTGACAGCACCATTGCCGATAAACAGGTGGCCAAGATCAAGGCCGTCAAGGAAAAGCGGGACAGCCAGGCGGCTGCCGATGCTTTGGCCGCTTTGCGGGCTGCCGCTGCTACCGATGAAAACCTGATGCCTTATATTGTGGATTGCGCCCGCAAGTGGTGCACCGAAGGAGAGATCTGCAATGAGCTCAGAGCCGTATTCGGAGAATACCGGCCCGTGGAAGTGCTGTAAAGGAGAATATCATGGAACAGAATGAAAGAAAGATTCGTGTTTTGATTGCCAAGCCCGGTCTGGATGGCCATGACCGGGGGGCCAAGGTGGTCTGCCGCGCCCTGCGGGACGCCGGTTTTGAAGTTATTTATACCGGTCTGCGTCAGACCCCTGAGCAGATCGCTGCTGCGGCCATCGCCGAAGACGTAGACGCCGTAGGACTGAGCCTGCTGTCCGGGGCTCATAATTACCTGTTCCCCCGTGTAGTGGAACTGCTGCGGGAACAGGGCGCCGGGGATATTGTGGTCTTTGGCGGCGGTATCATCCCCGATGAAGATATCCCCGGTTTGAAAGCAAAGGGCATTCAGGAGATCTTTACGCCCGGTACGCCTACCAGCGCTACCGTGGACTTCCTGCGCGAAAAATGCGGCCGGTAAACGACCCTCGGGAGCTCTTTGAAAGAGCCGCAAACGGCGAGCGCAGGGCTTTGTCCCGGCTGGTCTCACTGGTGGAAAACGGAGGCGACCCTGCACGGGAGGCTCTTTCGCTGGTATGGCCCCATACCGGCGGCGCCCGGATATTGGGCATTACAGGTCCTCCGGGTTCCGGTAAGTCCACTTTGACCAACGCATTGGTGAAGCATCTGCGCTTGCAGGGACATACCGTTGGCGTTATTGCGGTGGATCCCAGCAGCCCCTTTACGGGGGGTGCTATTTTGGGGGACCGCATCCGTATGAGCAGTCATGCTTTGGACAGCGGCGTATACATTCGCAGCATGGGTACCCGGGGGCAGCTAGGAGGGCTTTCTGCTGCCTGTACCGGGGCGGCCCGGGTGCTGGATGCCTGCGGTTTTGCCTATATCATTCTGGAGACCGTAGGTGTGGGGCAGTCCGAAGTGGCTGTGGCCCGGTGTGCCGATGTGGTCACGGTGGTCAGCGTTCCCGGCCTGGGAGATGATGTGCAGGCCAGCAAGGCCGGCATTCTGGAAATCGGCGATATTTTCGTGGTAAACAAGTGTGATCTGCCCGGTGCAGATCGGGTGGTTCTGGAACTGAAGAGCATGCTGGACATGGATCAAACCGGAGAGAAGAAGAATGCTCCGGTGCTCAAGACCAGCGCTTCTTCCTTTATGGGCATAGAAGCCTATGGAGAGGCGCTGGACGCCATGTGGCAGCAGTTTGCCGAAAGTGGGGAGCTGGCCAAGCGGCGGCAGCAGCGGCTGCAAAGCGAACTGCTGGAGATCATGCAGAGCGAGATCATTCGTCGGGCCGCTTTGCCCAAACCTGGCACGCAGGCCATGGAAGCCTTCATGCAGGAGAAGAAGAACCCTTATGAGTGGGTGGATGCCACTCTTTCTCAAATTTTAAAGTAAAGGAGCATTTCCATGAAACTGGATCGAATCGATCATATTGGTGTGGCCGTAAAAAATCTGGATGAGTCCGTAAAATTCTATGAAGAGAGCATCGGTCTCAAGGCCAAAGGCTTTGAAGTGGTGGAGGAGCAGAAGGTAAAAGTAGCTTTTATGCCCTGCGGCGACAGTGAGCTGGAACTGCTGGAAAGCACGGAGCCGGACGGCCCCATCGCCCGCTTCATTGAAAAGAACGGCCCCGGCATCCAGCATATTGCTATCCGGGTGGATGATATTGACAAGGCTTTGGAGGAACTGAAGGAGAAGGGCGTGCGCCTTATTGATCAGACCCCCCGCTACGGGGCAGGCGGCGCAAGGATTGCTTTTGTACATCCCAAGGCCACCGGCGGCGTGCTGCTGGAGCTCTGCGAACGCAAATAAGAAGGAGAAAAGGCCATGACTACCGCAGAAAAGATCAATGATTACCGGGCACGGTGTGCCAAGATTCTGGAAGCCGGCGGCCAGAAAGCCGTAGACAAGCAGCATGCCCGGGGAAAATACACCGCTCGGGAGCGGCTGAATCTGCTTTTTGACGAAGGCACCTTTAAGGAGATCGATCGGTTTGTGACCCATCGCTGCAATCACTTCGGCATGGAGAAAAAAGAAATTCCCGCCGATGGCGTAGTTACCGGCTATGGATTGGTGGATGGCAGGAAGGTTTTTGCCTATGCACAGGATTTCACCTGCGTGGGCGGTGCTTTGGGCGAGATGCATGCTGCAAAAATCTGCAAGGTAATGGATATGGCGCTGGAGGCAGGCTGCCCCGTGGTAGGACTGAATGATTCCGGCGGCGCCCGTATTCAGGAAGCCGTGGATGCCCTTTCCGGCTACGGACAGATCTTCCGCCGCAATAGTCTGGCTTCGGGCAAAATCCCCCAGATCAGTGTGATCATGGGGCCTTGCGCCGGAGGAGCCGTATATTCCCCTGCCCTGACGGATTTTATCATCATGGTGGAGGAAAAATCCCAGATGTTTATCACCGGTCCCCGGGTTATCGAGGCTACTACCGGTGAACAGGTTACAGAAGAAGCTCTGGGCGGCGCTTCCACCCAGACGTCCGTTTCCGGCGTAGCCCATCTGGCCGCCTCTACGGAGGAGGATGCCTTGTGGTATGTGCGCATGATTCTTTCCTATCTGCCCAGCCATGCAGGAGAGCCTGCTCCAGCTTATGAGAATGAAGAAGAGAAGGGTCGGCCTGCTTTGGACACCGTCATTCCCGACAGCTCCCGCCGGGCCTACGATGTGCGCACGGTCATCGGAGAGATCGCCGATGCAGACAGCTTTTTTGAGCTGCAGCCCAACTATGCTCCCAATATTGTCACCGGCTTTGGCCGGGTGGGAGGACGGAGCGTAGGTTTTATCTGCAATCAGCCCAAGGTAATGGGCGGTTGTCTGGACATAAACGCTTCAGATAAGGCCAGCCGGTTCATCCAGATGTGCGATGCGTATGGTCTGCCCCTGATCAACCTGGTGGATGTGCCCGGCTTCCTGCCCGGCACCGCCCAGGAGTATGGCGGGATCATTCGTCACGGCGCCAAGCTGCTGTATGTGTACTCCGTAGCGGAAAGCCCCAAGATCACCGTTATCATGCGCAAGGCTTATGGCGGCAGCTATCTGGCCATGTGCTCCAAGGATCTGGGTGCAGATATGGTACTGGCCTGGCCCACTGCAGAGATCGCCGTTATGGGCGCGGAAGGGGCAGCCAACATTATCTTTGCAAAGGATATCAAAGCCAGCGAGGACCCTGAAGCTACCCGGCAGGAAAAAATTGCCGAATATACCGCCGAGTTTGCCACCCCCTATGTGGCCGCTGCCCACGGGTATGTAGATGCCGTCATCGAGCCCAGCGAGACTCGGGAATATATTCTGGATGCACTGAATCTCTTTGAGAACAAGAAGCGGGAAGGCCGCATTCGGGGGAACATGCCCCTGTAAAGCCAGCAGGCATAAAGAGAGCTCCGTGTGGGGCTCTTTTTGTGTATGGTACAGAGAGTTACTACTGTTTTGCGTATTTTGAAGAAAGTAAACGGAACATCGTTGAGTGGATTGCATCCAGTTTTTCACAGTATTCGCAGCCCGTGGCTTTATGCGGATAAGGTTGGAGTCGGATCCCTGGGGCGCACGTTCCGGCGCAGCCGGAACCCTGCGGGGGCATTCGCCCCCGCAGGCGTGCCGTCAGGCACGCAGTGCGCCCCCAGCCTCGTCTGCCGCATTTCCCCAACAGCGACGGGTTCGTTTACAGTC
>ENA-UOJD01002627-UOJD01002627.1-human-gut-metagenome-genome-assembly--contig:-P48-NODE-2627-length-14503-cov-3.970377_pt1 | contig 14503 bp, 24 predicted proteins | sample MGYA00242342_ERZ723889 | MGnify/ENA metagenome assembly ERZ723889
TATTATAGAAATTATTTCAATAATAATAAAGCCTATTCCTAAATATAAAAAAATCATATGATATAACTCCTTTATAAAGCTCCCTCCGCTTTACAATTTCATTATACCATATGATTTCTAAAAAGTCAAATTTCATTTTGAGTAATTTTTACTAAACTCATTATACATAATTTTGATATAGGCATATTCATTGTCTATCTTGCCGTTTTTACGCCCTAGAGCTTCAAGAAGTTTTTCATACTTTCCATAAGCATCAAAAACGTGATTATATCCTTCTAATGTAGCAGACTGCCCATCATCATTTCGTAAAGAATTAGCGAAAGAGATGATTTCCCATCGTAATCTATCGATTTCATTAGTATCAATTTTCTCATTCATATATTCGATGGTTTTTGTCTATTCTGCATTGATAAGCATTACATTAGCTAACTAATTATCAACTTTATTAAAATGCTCACTAATAGTATTGAAAGATGCTTCGATTTTAGCATTATTAGCATCAATAATTTTTTGAGAAGTCTATTGAGCCTCATCTCTTTTTTCATTTGCAATAACGCGAGCCATCTCTTTTACTTCTTCATCCCGCTATATGCGTTTCTTTTCTCTCTATTTTTTACCCCAGTTGGTCATAGGAGAAATAATTTTATATATAGCCATAAGCGCACCTGCAATAGCGCCGAGCGTAATTATCCAATCTGAGATTGTAGAAATTATGTCATTGGGCACTTCCTTCACCTCACCAAATAAAAGTAGGAATTTTATAGTTATGTTCCTACATTTTAGTTGTGCTTATATGGATTATTTTGGTCGTTATGCCATTTTGACTTTGCGAGGTATTTATCTTGGAATATATCTTGCGCGGACTAGATAACTTCTAAATCACAATATGGTATAATATATAAAGGTAGTCCGCGCGCGAGACAGGCAGAAATCTTTATGCGGTCATGCTCTTGGTAGCGAGTGAAGTCTGCGCGAGTTGGCTGGAACATTTTTACTTGGACATAATGTTGTTGCCCTTGATCTTCGATTAGTGATTGGAGTTCTCCATTTGAATATATGCCAAAGTCATAGCGTAAAGCTTGCTTGCGACGTACCCCTTCAATAGAGACTTCGCGGGCAAACTCATAGCCTGCCCGCGAAAGAAGAGAAGCAATGTAGTCTTCGCCTTTACTCACATCAGTTGGTCGATAGTGCATTCCTTATAAGGCTTATCACCATCGGGTCTCCATTCAATGATTTTTCCATGGCGCAATGCGAGAGTATCTTTCATAATCTCCATCGCCGCGATTTTTACAACATGGTATCTGTATGTATCAGGGCTTTCGCTAATTCCCTTTTTTACCTCATCGGGAATACCACTAATCCAACCTACAGGATAAATTTTATCACCATTCATAACTGCAATTTCAACTGCGCTGGCCCAACCATAAAACCACGCCTTAGTAACTGGCTCGATAGTTGCGCCATGCTCATAGTCGTTGTAATAGCGCCCAAGCATCTTTTCATTAGTTTTGAAGTTCCACCAATATTGCCATTCATAGGGATAATCGCCTTTGTATTCTTTTGTGGCTGGCTTCCAACGTCCAGTAAGAAAACAATCAATGGGATTATCAAGTTCTTTCTTTATTTTCAAAGTCTTGCGCGCGGTACGCTTCCCCGGTTCTGCATGAGAGTTGGATTTGGTAATTACAATACCCTCTCCACCGAGCATACGAACCCGCATAAGTTCATCCCAAAGAGCTTGACCATAGTAGCATTTAGCAACTTCAATAAATTTATTGTCTGCGCGCGCCACATATTCAGATACATAACCAAGTTGAGAGAAACGAGTTTCGGCAGTTACACTAAGCAACGAAGTTCCATTCCAAGCCCATACATCAAATACATAATAATGAAGTTTTTCTCCCTTTTCTTGACGCTCACGCGCCTTTTCAGGCAAGCATCCCATTATAGTAGTCACATGGCGCGAGCCTTCATTATTCGGAAAATAAATTTCACCCAAAAGACACGTCCCGCGCGGAAGTGCGTCAAAGAAAGAATGAAGATGGGGAACCCAATCAATCTTATCCAAAAATCCACCATTTACACTCTCACTACGTCCTTGGAGTACCATATTGCCATCCATATCCTTTATGAAGCGGTAGTATGCCCCATCCATTTTGCGCGAACCAATATATGCGTTAGACATAATCATAGCATAAATTTCATCTTGCTTATTCTTCTTGTAGCCAGAAGGCCACTGCCAATAGCGCTCAGCAGGCAAGCTCTGGAAATCTACGCCATCAATAATCATACTCATAAGTATAATCCTCCTTATTTTCTATATATATTATACTCCAATTTGTCAAAATTTTCAAATTTCCAACTCACCAAAAAGTTATAGGATCTACCATCAAAAACCTACTTATAAGGGAGGGGATAAGATGAACCTCAAATTTATCGCGGCTATCGCTGCACGAAATCGAATCCGACTAATACAATCGCTTTTGGGAGGTCTCATCCCCAAAGGCAAATAAGGAGGGCTACCATGAAGGGTTATGTGCTTACAGAATCTTTCAAACGGGCAAATATCTCGGATGCTGTGTATTATGCCATGACTGAGGCAGACAAAGATACACTTGCTAAACAAGAGAACACCTCCTTCGGTGACAAGGTATATATCATTACAACTGGCGCGTCCTATATAATGGGAAACGACGGACAATGGTATCCGATGTGAGGTGAGACAGTTTGGATATTCTCACCTATGCAATAGTAAAAAAATATGTAAATGAGTGTCTAGTAGGTATGGGCGCACTCAAAGGCGCTCCATGTACAGTAAAGACTACAGAAGTAACTGATGCTGGGTTGAAAGTAATTTTTGAATGGTAGGATGAAGGTGGAACATCCCACACAACCGAAACCATTATACCTGCTGGACCTCAAGGTTAGCGAGGCTTGCCTGGTACTCCGGGCGCGCAAGGTGAACCTGGGCGTGGTATACTGACTATCGAAAAGACTGATACGTAGGGTCTTGTCGATACGTATACCATAACTTATAGTGATAGCACATATACTACTTTCCAAATCAAAAATGGAGAGAATGGCGGTCTTTCAGCAAGTGGGGGGACTATGACTGGCCCCCTCATTCTTTCTGGCGACCCAACATTACCAAATGAAGCTGTCACAAAAAACTACGTTGATGCAAAGCTAATTGCATTAGCAAAAGATGCTGGCTTTGTATATCATAGTGAAATTCCACAAAAGATATGGAGTATTGCGCATAATTTAGGAAAATATTGCTCTGTTACTGTCGTTGATGATAGTAAGAATGTAATTTATCCAGATATAAATTATGTGAATGAAAACGAAATACAAGTGAGTGCTACCTCGAACATTACGGGGTATGTATTTTGTAATTGAATAAGGAGGTATAATTGAATGGCAAAGTTTGTAACTAACCTTGACCTCAATTTCAATGAACTTCAAAATGCTGTGCTCAATCCGGTGGCAGAAGATCCTGCTACTCTCAAAGAGGGTATGGTATGGTATAACACTACCGCGAAAGAGTTTAGATGCTACAAGAATGGAGAGGTAAAGCCTCTTGGCGCACAGGCGAGTGTAGAAACTATTGACGTTTCTGAAGCGAATAAAGATAAAACAGATATCGAACTCCTTCCTTCCAGCGCTCAACCTGGTGATATGGCTATCATAAAGCGTGTAATTGCCGGTGATAAAGTATCTCACACTGCTTATGTTTATGATGGAGATACCTCTGCTTGGAAGGCTATGGATGGCAATTATCGTGCAGATAATGTTTATTTTGATGATGACATTACCTATACTGTAGGTTTTGGCACTCTTGCTAAGCCGTCTGGCTCTGCTAAGTTCAATGCTAAGGGTAAGAGCTTAGAGCAAGTTCTGTCTAGTCTTATGGCGCAGGAAGCTAATCCTTCCAAGACTGAGCCCGCGGTGAGCTTCACCACGAGTAATGGTCTTGGCACGTATGAGATTGGTACTAAAAAGAATCTAACTTATGCCGTCTCCCTTAGTGCTGGCTCTTATACCTATGGTCCTGCGACAGGCATTACTGCTTAGTCTTGGAGCGTTGCTTGTGATGGTGTGACCAAAACGACTGCCAACGGAACCTTTGAGAATGTTGTTGCTGAAGCTACTGCGAAGAAGATGGTTGCTACTGCTACTTACGGCGACGGCGCGATTCCTGTGACAAACCTTGGTAATGAGTATCCTGCCGGAAAGATTGTTGCTGGTAGCAAGTCCAAGGAGTCTAGTGGCTACGTCGGAGTCCGCTATATGTTCTGGGGCCCGATGACTGATGCCGGCGCGGAACTTAGTTCAGCCAATATTCGTGCGCTTGCGAATAAAGAAGCTGTTTCTAAGAAAACGCTTTCTACCTTTGGGGCTGGCGCCGGTGCGAAAAAGGTCGTTGTTGCTGTTCCTGCTGGATATAAGATTACGAAAGTGCTTATGCCCAGTGCCCTCAATGCTGATGTTACTGCTCTCTTTGTGAAGCAGGGAACACAGTCCCAGGTTGAAGGCGCTAATGCTTATGCTGCGGCCGCCTATGATGTGTACGTGTATCAGCCTGCGTCTATTGATGCTGGCGAGACCTATTCGGTCACAATCGGTTGATAAGGAGGGAAAAAGAATATGGCTGTTATTATGAATGATGCCGCGTATATGGGCTTTCCTCTGAGTATCAAGCGTGGCAACCCCGCCCCTGTTGATACTACTGCCGTTTGGTATAACAAAGCTGAACTTGAAACTTATGCGCAGTCTGGTGCGACCGCGTATGTTGGCCAAGTACTTACTCTCGTCGCCGATGGTAAGTGCGAAGATTATATGATTTCTAATGAGGCTGGCACCCTTATCAAGCTGGCTTCTACTACCGCTTCTGGCGATTTAGCCGGTGATGTTGCTACACTTCAATCTCAGGTTGCGGATCTTATTGCGAAGGTTGGTGTGCCCGCGCAGGGTGAAACTCCTTCTACTGGATTATTCTTGGAAATTGACAATCTGCTTGGACGTATTGATGAGGATCAAGTACATAATATTTCCGCGAAAGATGACAGTATTAATATCGCTCATGGTCGTACTACTCCTTATGATTGGACAGTTGGCGTTAAAATTGACGATACTGCTGGAAATGCTCTTTCTTTAGTTGAAGGCAAAGGCCTCCGTGTTGAAATTCCAGAGGTCGTTCATCCTGAATATACTGTTGAAAAGCTTGGCTCTGCTTCTGAAGGCGCGGTTGCTTCTTATGCGCTCAAGAAGGATGGAGCTCAGGTCGGCGCGACAATCGATATCCCCAAAGACCTTGTTGTTGTAAGTGGCACCGTTGTTGAACTCAAGGCTGGCGCACTTCCTGCGGGCGTGACTGAGCCTGGCACATACATCGAACTTATTCTTTCTGGCGGCGAACCGATTTATATTTCTGTTGGCTCTCTTATTGAGTATGTCACTGGCGGTTCGGGTGAAAATGATGCTATCCAAATCAATGTTGATAGCAACACCCACAAGGTAACTGCTTCTGTAAAGAACGGCTCTCTCACGAAAGCTATGCTTGCTTCCGATGTACAGGCTTCTCTCGGCAAGGCTGATAGCGCTGTGCAGAGTGTGGCGACTGGTAGTGCTAATGGTAATATCAGTGTTGATGGTACTGATGTGCCTGTCAAGGGTCTTGCTTCTGCTGCCTTTGAGACTGTTGATAATCTTAATGCTACCGCGCAGACTAAGGCTGAAACCGAAGCTGGTAAAGTAAAGACTGAGTTACTTGGTAACGAGACAGACGACAACACCAAGAAAACAATCTATGGTGCTATTGCGGCCGCGAATACCGCAAAGTCTGAAGCTATTGCGGCAGCGCAGAGTAAGATTGAAGCTCTCGATGTAAATGATAGTGCTGTTTCTGGTCAGTTCGTTACTGCTGTAAGCGAAGCTGATGGTAAGATTTCCGTTTCTCGCGCGGCCCTCGCCGAAAGCGATATTCCTGCGCTCAGCATTTCTAAGATTACCAACCTCCAGGATACCCTCGATGGAAAACAAGCCAATCTTCACTTTGATGGCACCTATGGCGCGGACAATGCTGTTGCTACGGTTAGCACCGTTGAGAATGCGAAGTCTGCTGTTGTTGGTCTGCCCTCTGATGATTATGATAAGGACACCGTAAAGGGTGCGAAGAAGTATGCTGATAAGGTTTCTAACCAGGCTCTTACTGATGCTAAGGCTTATACTGATGGCCTTGTCACTGGTGATGGTGGCGTTACCGCGCGCGTCGAAGCTCTTGAGGGCAAAGTTGATGTTGCGAAGGTTTCCACGGCTATTGCTACTGCGAAGAGCGAAGCTATTGCTGATGCTAAGACTGAAACGACTTCCCAGGTTAACGCCGCGAAAGAGGCTGTTCTTGGTGAAGCTGGATATATTCACACTGTAAAAGATGCCTATGAGCTTGCTTCTGGTAAGACCACGATGGCCGAAGTCGAAGCTAAGAACTATGCTACTAAGACTGAGGCTCAGGGCTATGCTGATGCGAAGGATGCCGCCATTGCTGCTGCGAAGAAAGCTGGCGACGATGCCGCCGCTGCCGCCCAAGCCGCGCAGAATACTGCGAATGAAAAGGTTGCTTCTGTAAGTGCTACTGCCAATCTTGGTATCGTTGTTGCTGGTACCGCTACAGCGCCTACGATTGGCGTGAAGGTTGATCCTGCTGTTGGTAATGCGCTTAGTGTTTCTGCTGATGGATTAAAGGTTACCATTCCTGCCGCGGATACCTATGGTTTAGTTAAGGATGCTAACTCTGGCGATTATGCCGCGGTATATCATCTCACTAAGAATGGCGCCAACCTTGGCGATGCTATCAATATCCCGAAGGATATGGTAGTTTCTTCTGGTACTGTTGAGACCAATCCGTCTGGCAAGCCTGCTGGCACTTATCTTGTTCTTGTTCTTGCGAATGCGACGAGTGACAAGATTTACATCCCTGTCGATAGTCTGATTGAGTATGTTACCAGTGGTTCCGCGGTCGACGATATGGTTGTAGTCAGTGTGTCTGGCGACCATAAAGTTACCGCTACTATTACTGATGGCAAGATTACTCTTGCTAAACTTGACTCTGGTGTCCAAGCTTCCCTTGGTAAAGCTGATAGCGCTCTTCAAGCGTCTGATGCGCCTGGCTATAACGATATTCTTACCAAGACTGAAGCCGGCACGACCTATGTTGCTCAAGAGTCTGGCAAGCGTTTGATGTCCAATGATGAGGGCACCAAGCTTGCAGGTATTGAAGCTCAGGCGACGAAGAACTCCATTAGCCTTAATGGTGTGGCTAATGCTAATCCTTCCTTCTATGCTCCTATTAGTGCTGGAACTGCTGGACAGGTTCTTATGTCTAGTGGCACTGGCGCCCCGACTTGGAGCGAGATGCCCAAGAGCTTTATCAAGTTCTCCGAGAAAAACTCTGCTCTTACCCCTGTTGATGGTAAGGCTATTTGGAATATCGGTGCTTCCACGCACGGTATCGTTTCTGAAGATATTATGGTTCAACTCTTTGAAGTTGCTACGGGTCAGCAAGTGTTTGCTGATGTTGTAGTTGGCGCTGATAAGAGTGTGAGAATTTCTATGAACGCTTCGGCTACTGTTGCCGAGAATACATATAAAGCCGTCCTATTCGGCTAAGTTGCTTAATGAGCCCAATAGGGAATTACCCTATTGGGCTTTTTTGAGTTTTGAAAATTTGATTTTTTAGGCAAAGTATGATATAATAATAATGTAAGGCGAGAGCCTATTTACATATATGATATAAATTTATGCTATCCGCGCTGAGTGGATGGTATAACTTTTCTCATAGACAGGAGGAAAGAAATGAAATTTATTGGAACAATTTCTAATCCAGAAGATGTGATTACGAAATAGTGGATTACGGAGAACATTTTGAGCTTGATTCCCACTGGGTCAATCACATTGGATAAGTTAGATAATACGGTTCTTGCAAATTAGGTAGTGAGTGTAACGCTCACTAATCCCGCGCTTGTATAGAGTGATGGGATTTTGATGTGGAATATTTAGCCAGAAGAAACCGGAATATATCACGGAGATATAAGTGTGACTGTGTATGATATGAAGACCTTGTAGATTTGTGCGGTCACGGTGACGGTTGCGAGTACTGGCGGGATTGCGATTGGATTGGATGACAATGAGTATAATAGGTAGTATGTTGCCGGTGATTTGAAAGCTGTAATTGTTGGTAAGGGATAGAATGTTGTGAGCCTTGCGACATAGAATGCAGAAACTGGCGTGGTTACGATAATGTGAGGTGGGTATATGGCATATAATCCTAGTACTAATATTGTAGTTAGTGGGAAAACGTTTATGGATGTGCCCGCTGTACAATTCAAAACACCCAATGGGGCTACGGTTAATTTTGCTCATGTGGGCGGATAGATAAGATTTTCACCTACATTAGAAGAGCAAACGGAGGATGTGGCGAACTATTAGGATGTAATTATTAATCCGATAACTAGTACGTTGTTGAATTAGTTAGATAGCGATTTTGTGGCGGAGAATATAAAGAAGGGTGTGGATTTGTTCGGACTGTCGGGTACGTTGGAAGCTGGTGGCGGAATTAATGCAACTGCTGGAACGCTAAATGTGTCATCTGATACTAACGATTATATACTGACGCATGGTCTCGGCGAGGTGCCGAAGTTTTTCGCCATCGGGATGATAACTAACTTTACCTTATTAACAGGTAAAAACAATATTTTAATTAGTGCATATGGGTTCAGTGATGTGAAGGTCCAATATCGTATCACTTCAAGTTCATCCACTAATGCCGCGAACGGTGTACTCGGGGAGGGTGCGATTACCGACGCCTATCCTAGAAGGTGTTCTCTTACACAGGCAAATGAAGAAACAATAATGATTGCGTTGTCTTCGGGTACGCATAAACTAATTGCTGGTGCAACCTATTATTGGGTAGCTGTAGGGAGCGGGGTGTTTTAATGAAACGATATTACTGCCAATATAACGATTCCGGAATTCTCCTTGCCATCGGCACCGGTGCGGGAGGCAAGGAGATCACCGAAGCCGAGTACAACGAAATCATGGCAATCATCCAGAGTTGTCCGAACGTCGATGGCAAGGGTTATAGGTTGAAAGCCGACTTGACATGGGAGGAATACGACCTTCTCCCCGCGCCAGAACCTTCAGACGATGATGAACTTTCTAATGAAGAAGCTTTCAACATTCTTATAGGAGGTAGCGTATGACAAGAGGTAAAGCCAAACTCCTACGAAAGCTAATAGAACAGCTTGCGGTCACGCTTGACGATGAAACCGCCTTAACCGGCGTTGAGCTGTTCCCGGTGTGGGCAATCGGCACAGCATATGCCGTAGACGATAGAGTGCAACACGGAGGCACGCTGTACAAATGCGTACAGGCACATACATCACAGGCGGACTGGACGCCGGACGCTACACCTGCGCTATGGGTAGTAGTCAGCATTGACGAATATCCCGAATGGGTACAGCCTACAGGGGCGCAAGATGCCTATGTCAAAGACTCAAAAGTAACCCATAATGGAAAGAAATGGATTTCATCCTATGACGCAAATGTATGGGAGCCAGGTGTATATGGCTGGGAAGAGCAAACAACCTAACTCCTATTTCCAATAACCTAAAACTCGAATTGTGTTTCACGGAGGCGATACGATGCTTATAATCGACAAAGACAACACAATCCATCTAACCCGTGGTGATACCGCGCGCTTCCGCATTACTCAAGCAACTAACCTCGCCACGGGAGAACCCTACGTCTTCCTACCCGAAGACAAACTTGAGTTCACAATCAAAAAGTCAGTTAGTGATACTGACCCTCTTATTCATAAAACTATCTCCGGTGGAGAGATAATCCATCTCCTACCCGAAGATACGAAACCTCTTTCTTTTGGGCGTTATGTTTATGACGTTCAACTTACATTAGCTAATGGAGATATTTATACTATTATCGTCCCTACCGTATTTGAGATTGCTAAAGAGGTAACCTAACTATGGAGGGCCTCTCTGTACAAATGTCTCTTGTAGGTACGATTTAGCCTGAAGTATCACTCAAAGCACAAATGAACGCCGCGATAACGGCTCAATCAGATATCTATGATGATATTGCTGGCTATGTAATCACTCCTTCATGGGAAGCTGACGTCGTACTTCCTACAAAGAGTAAGCTAATGAAAGAAAATCTTACCGTCAAAAAGATTGCACAAACTTATGTAAGCAATGAAGCTGGCGGTATAACCTTGATTTTAGGAGGACAATAATTATGCCTAATACATATGTAAATAAATTTATTCTCAACGGCGAGGTAAAGTTTGACCTTACTCAGGACGATATTACCGCTGATAAGCTTGCTAGTGGAATTAAAGCGCACGATAAATCTGGTGCGCCCATTGTAGGTACAAATACTTTTGATGCAGATACTTCTGATGCTACTGCTGTCGCCGCGGAAATTCTCAATGGAAAAACTGCATATAAGGCTGGCGCGAAAATCATTGGTACTATGCCTAATAACGGAGCGAAGAACCTTGTAATTAGCGACCTTACCACTTCTGTAAAAATTCCTCTTGGCTATCATGATGGCTCTGGAACAGTAAGTGTAGATACTGCGGAAAGTGCGAAAATTATCCCTGGCAACATTCGTGATGGTATCACCATTCTTGGCGTGACTGGTACTATGAGTGGCACAGAAGGCGCGAAGGCGCAAACTAAAACCGTTACTCCGTCTTTTGAGTCCCAAGAAATTACCCCCGATAGTCCTGAATATAATTATCTTGCTAGCGTTACTGTGCAAGCCATTCCAGTGAGTTATACCGATAACGAGTTTGGAGGTCAAACTCTTACCATCGGAGGCTAATTATGGCAGTAAATAAAGTCGAAATTGGTGGAGAGACTGTACTGGACTTGACTGGTGATACGGTAACTTCAGACAATTTGGCTTATGGGATTACTGCTCATGGTGCGAATGGTGAAGTTATTGTAGGAACAAGAAAATTTTGTCGAATTTATAGTACAACTAATCCAGCACTAACTGCAAGCGCGGGCACATTTACATGGACAGTTCCTGCGGCAGACCATGGATTTACATCTAAGGTTTTAGGCATATCGTTATATGATAGTGAAGGTTAGATGGTTTTTACAAGTGTGACGATTGATAGTAGTTATAATATTGTGGTTAGTATGTATGATGAAGCTGTGGCTACAATTGAAGCTGGAGAGTATATGATTGTAGTTGTTGGCGAAGACTAATCGCGCTATGCGCGTAAATATATATAAAGAGTATGGGGCGCGTAAAATGCGCGCCCTGCTTCTATGGAGGTGTACTCAATGAGATATTTAGGAAAAATTAGTGACCCAAAAGATTTAGTTACTAAAGAATATGTGGATAACGCTTCTTCTGGGAGCACTGCCATTGTAGGATTAAATGCTGGTTTTGTTAAAGCAGATGGAAGTGGTGGTCTGTCTAGTGTGGCAACAGTTGATACGGCAAGTATTGCTGATGACGCAATAACTGCTGATAAGTTAGGAGATAATTCTGTCAACTCTTTGGCGATTGCTGAGCAAGCAGTAACCGCATCGAAAATTGGTACTGATGTAACATATTCTACTATTGGCTTGGTATCTGACTAGGTGCGTGGGATTTATATAGGGACTGAAACCCCATCTGATGCAATTGGCAATAATGGCGATATATACATCAAATACGCTATTTGAGGTGAGATAAATGGGAACTTGGTCTACAACAGCACCTACTAATTTAGCTACTGAATGGACAACTATGTAGGAAAATAGTGCGCAAGGTGGATATCGTGTAAAAATAAGCGGAAATTATGTTTATCTTTATTATAATTGCAGAGTGCGCGCCTGTTCTGCTTGGCTAGAGACTGGACAATTATGCGTAAAGGTTGAAAATTACAGTTTCGCAACTGGTAGTGCTAGTCCTGGAAATAGTTTGAGTACTAATGCTTATGTTACTAATGAGAATGGCGTGAAAGTTTATGCTGACGCTAATACCACTAATATGGGCGATAGTAGCGAAACCGCATATGGACACCCGCGCGGAACTTATTACTATACTTATAATGCAGATTTTACTGTTGCATCTGCTATCGAAGCTGGTATTAGAGATAATAATGGCGAATATGGTAATGGCACCTGTGGCGTGACAGTTGTGGTCGGTACCAAACCTAGTAGTGGCGGTAGCACTGGCGGTGGCGGAGAAGGTGGCGGAACAACTGCTAATCCAGTTTAGAATTTATACTTGAAGATAAATGGCGTTTGGCACCCAATTCTATGGGGGTGAGATAAATGGGAACTTGGACAACAACAGAACCCACTCTACCCTCTGGTGCATAGTGGCTACAAGGTAAAACAATATCTGGCGGTGCTAACCACTGGAAAATAAGTGGCACTATTTACATTGCCTCATTAGGTTCCAATCAATTTGCCGTGCGTATGGCGATGTGGAATGGGAATGGTTCGTATGGGACTTATTACCCTCCAAGTACGTGGAATTTGACTTGCCAAAATAATACAACCACTCAATTTTCTGTATCAAAAGGAAGATAGACATTTTATTATATTGGAGAAGCTTCTGCTGGCACATCAATCACCACATCCTTCAATAAAGGCGATAGTGCAATCGCGCAACAAACAGTTACACAAACCGTACCAACTGGGCAAGAACCCAAAGCTATTTGGACAAACATTGCACCAACTCTTCCATCTGATAGTGTCTATGAACAAAATAAAGAATTTTCTGGGAGTTCAAACAACTGGGCAATAAGTGGTAGTGCGTCTATTGCGCGTTTAGAAGGAAATGAATTTGTTATAAAATTGATTACCACGAGTAAAAATGGCCCGTCTGATTATTATGCACCAAATGATTGGATGCTGAGCTGTGATGTTGGAGATAATATAGGTGGATGGGATACTTCTTTTAGTATAACTAGAGGAACATCTACGTATTACTATATTGGAGAAGCTTCGCCTGGCACAAATATCAAAGTCAACGTCAATGGTGCTGGCGGGACTGGAAGCGCTATAGCAACGAAAACTATGACTTTTACCGCGCCAGCCCTTCTCATTGTAACACTCAATATTTCTTTTGACTCTCAAAATGGAACTACTTGTACTGATATTGTGCGTAATCAAAATGACCCATATGGTGAGCTTCCTGTATCATATCGCAGAGGACATAAATTCCTTGGCTGGAGCACTGATACTACAAGCGCGAATATTGTAAATTCAAACACAGTCATTACCCAATCCGCAAACTTTACTCTATATGCTATTTGGAAATTTATTGGCTCATTATATGTCAAAATAAATGGCGCATGGTAGTCAATATATTGATTTTATCTATTTCGTCATTCATATTATAAAATATATAATAAGAGAGATATAATCTATGTCAAATCCAGTTAGTTTTTCAGATAGACAAACCGACTATAAAAATGGGGTAAGATATACTGCGGGTATTAGTGTCAACGCTAGTGCATCCTACGTGCGTGATGGTTCAAAAGTTATAATTACAGTAACAATGAGCGCGAGCGGTTGGGGGCATTACTCACAAGCTCATATCGCACCCTCTCCTAATGGGTCCGCGCCGGCAAGTTCGGCCTACACAGCAGTTATTGCGAAATAGGATGTATCCTATTCAGATGCCACTTGGACAGGAACTTACACTTATGATGACCCTAGAGCCAAAACCTATTCTTTCTATATAAAATCCTATGTCCATGTAATTACAGGCTATAATGGCCAATGGTCTGATGTGTACATCCTTACAATAGATGTTCCTACTGGTGGCGCAGTTGCATGGGTAAAGGTTGAAGGTCAATGGAGAAAGGGCGCGTATATCTATACAAAAGTCAATAATGTGTGGACAAAGGGAATTGCGCAAAGTAAAGATAGCGGAATATGGAAAATGTGATGAGTATACATCACAAGGGAGGTATACTCAATGAGATATTTTGGTAAAATTACCGAAGATAAAGATGTAATTACAAGAGAATTTTTAGAAAAAGGGTAGTATGACGATGGTGTAATTACTGTCGCTAAGCTATCTGCAAACGCGAAGTATTGGGATGAGGCTCCGCGTAGAGTAGAAGATGGAGGCTCCCTCATCACACATGATTGGGGCCATATATTCAATTGGTCTTGGGGAGCAAATCAAGCATATACTTTTACTGCTGATTTTTTCAATGATAACCCTGATACATTTTGGGAGACGATTATTTTCGCCAACGACCGAACAACGATTGCTTTTCCAAATGTACCTATAATTGAAATGAATAAAGGTAGTGATACAGTTACTAAAGCAGATAATGTTATAACTATTCCTCACCATAAGTATATGCACATAAAACGCATTAGTAATGTTGCCTTAGTATTGAGTGGTAATTATGACCAAAGCTATATCTATACAGGCACTAGCGACCCTAGTAATAATATGG